>Ga0206872_10137_pt1 | contig 21516 bp, 20 predicted proteins | sample Alteio_BWOrgCont_34_FD_152906 | JGI IMG/M metagenome (GOLD analysis project Ga0206872, IMG submission 152906) | Enriched cells from forest soil in Barre Woods Harvard Forest LTER site, Petersham, Massachusetts, United States -... | ecosystem: Environmental > Terrestrial > Soil > Temperate forest >... | reverse complement strand
TTTATGAACGACACGCCCATCATCCAAATAAAAAATCTGACCAAATCCTATGGCGCCAAACAGGTTTTGAAAGGCCTTTCGCTGGACATTTACCCGGGCCAGGTGATCGGTTACATCGGTCCCAACGGCGCCGGTAAATCAACCACCGTAAAGATACTCACCGGCCTCATTCCTGATTTCGGGGGCAACGTATTGGTGGATGGCATCAATATGGCTGAAAATCCACTGGAAATCAAGAAAATGATGGGCTACGTGCCCGAGAACGCGGAGATATACGATGTTTTGACCGCCATGGAATACCTTGATTTTATCGGCAAACTGTATGGCATGGAACAAGGAGTGCTGCATGACCGGGCTACCAAACTGTTAGCGGCGTTCGGCCTGGCCGCTAATGCTAACGACCGGATGGACACTTTCTCCAAAGGGATGAAACAAAAAGTGCTGCTGATCTCCGGAATCATTCACAACCCGAAGATTATTATCCTGGATGAACCTTTATCCGGCCTTGACGCCAATGCCGTTATCATGATCAAGGAACTGATGCTGCGTTTATCAAAGGAAGGCAAAACCATATTCTACTGTTCGCACATGATGGACATCGTGGAAAAAGTGGCCGACCGGATCATGCTGATTAATAAAGGTGAGATCATTGCTGACGGCACTTTCGAATCACTAAAACAAAATCACAGCGACACGTTGGAGCACATCTTTTCCAAATTAACCGGCGGCGACGAATCGGGCAGCGAGGCAGACGCGGTGATAAATGCATTGGATTAGTCTGAAAGTCAGAAAAGTCCGGAAAGTCCGAAAGAAGCTGCACCTGATGAAAAAAGAAACTTAGGTATATAGAAGAAGGTATAGTTATTCGCTTAATCAATTGGAAACTCAAGGATTACGATATCAATCTTTAAACAAGTTATGAACAAACTATTTTTACGTTTAGTTTCCTTTTTTAACCCGGTTTTGGAACGGGCCGGCGTTGACACAGATCAACTTTACAACATATTACGCGTAAAACTGCTGATGGATGACCGCAGGCCAAACGCCATGTTTGCCGGTCGCCGCAATTCGACGCAAAGTGGTAATGTGCGGAACCCGATAATGGTAAGCTTTTTTACCGTACTGATGGGCGTTTTTATGAGCATGGTATTGTTTTTGGGCAATGCACCTTACCTGGCCCAAACGCTTTACTTTTCTATTTTTATGGTGATGATGTCGCTCACGCTTATATCCGACTTCACTACCATCCTGCTCGACCCGCGCGACCAATTTATTTTGCTGCCGCGACCGGTGAATGACCGTACCATCGCCATATCGCGCATTTTGCACATCAGTATTTATGTGCTTCGGCTTGCATTGCTGCTGGGTATTCCCGGGATGGTTATGATCGGATTTGTTGATGGCGTGTTTGCTGTGCCCCTGTTTTTTTTGCAGGTGATTGAGGCCACTTTCCTCTGCATTTTTGGCGTGAACATCCTATACCTGCTGCTGATGCGGTCGGTGAGCCCGCAAAAGTTTAAGGATATTATCAGCTATTTCCAGGTCGGTTTTTCGGTGCTTATCTTTGCGGTTTACTACGTGCTGCCAAGGATGATCGACATGTCGGTGCTGGAGCATATCCGCATCATCAGTCACTGGTGGTCGTGGTACCTGCCGCCCGTGTGGATTACTGCGCTCAACGAGCTGCTGATACGGCATAACAGCCAGGGCATTCTTACCGGCGTTTTGGCTGTGCTTGGTTTTACCTTCCCGCTCCTGGGCTTGTGGCTGGTAGCAAAAGTATTAGCGCCCGGCTTTAACCGGCGGCTGGCCGCTATTGCAACATCCGACGGTAACAGCAACTCGGTCGCCAATACCAAAAAAGCACGAAAATTTGGCCTAATTGGCTATATCGCCAATATTGTAGCGCCCGACCCGGTGGAAAATGCCGGTTTCCGGATAACCTGGAAGCTGGCGGCCCGCACGCGCGAATTCAGGCTCAAGGTGCTTCCTTCATTTGCTTCTGTACCCATCTATTTTGTGGTTTTCATGTTCAATGGCAAAAACGGGGAACTCAATAATATTCAAAATGGACACAGCTACATCTTTTTTCTGTATTTCTGTACTTTGATCCTGTCAACTATTTTAATGAATATATCCATGTCGCCCAAATATAAATCGGCCTGGATATACTATGCGGCCCCCATTGGTCAACCGGGCAAGGTATTATCGGGCATGTATAAAGCCATCATTACGCTTTACTTTTTTCCATATTTCCTGGTAATAAGCTGTGCCGTCGTGGCGATATGGGGCCCGGGCGCAATCAAAGATGTTATCTTCGCATTTCTGGCCTGTACGATATACGGTATGCTGATGGCACTTTTTACGGTAAAAGGCATGCCTTTTTCAAGGCCGGTTATCGTCAAACAGGGCGGCGGCCGGTTCATAATCTCGATGATGATATTAATATTTGTTGCCGGCATTGGCTTTGCGCACTGGTTTATTATGCGCTGGGAAAATGTGATATGGATAGGCATCATCCCGCTTTTGGCTATCAACTGGGCAATGTTTAAGTATTACAAAAAACAAAGCTGGGATAGTATTGAGATGGAGGAGGTTTAGAAGTCCGAAAGCCGGTAATCCCGATAGCTATCGGGCCGGAAGTCCGAAAGAAGCTGCGAAGTCCGCCAGTTGGCGGATAACTTGAGTTATACAGAAGTTATAAGGAGTTGATTTGATTTCTAATCTATTTTCGTGTATTAGGCAACCACTGTTTTATTCATAAAATTTGGGGTAGTTCTTTCTATGTATGATGTGGGCGTTGTTCTGATGTCTCAATGGTCATCATGGCGTCTTTAGGAATGGCGGGATATTTTTTATGGCTCTCGGGCGTTGGTTGAATGGTATAGGTGTAATCATTCAGCCATTTTACGTTAAATGTCATGATCGCGGAATCTTTAACACCCACGACATATTCTTTTTGAAAAGCGACCTTCCGTTCAATAAAAAAAAAGCGGCCTTTTGCCACGGATTTAAACTTTCCGTTCCTGAACCGGCTGCAATCCGCCGGATGCGAGATGCAGGCGTTTAACAGAAGGACTATCGTAAGGATGGCCAGGTTCCTCATAATGCGCATTTAAATGCTCTAATTTAAACAAACCTCATCAATTTTAAACATCTCAAGTTTTATCTCGCCCGTAGTCAAAAAGCGGCTGCCTAAGATGCCGGATTGCAGCTTTCAGATTTTTGCCAGTTCACTGATGATGTTCGCATTAATTACCATAATGGCTATTACCTGGAGCCACGTTCGTAATGACGGTCTTTGAAAAAACAACAGTGCAAAGATCGTAGCCGAAAACAAACTGAAGAAACCTTTAACAAATAAGAGGTCGCTAACGATTTTTATTCCGAAGAATGCGGATATAAGGAAGCACAAAACACAAACCGCTTTATAGGTAACGATATTTATCCTGTCTGGATTCATTTTTTAGTTCACCAACGGATGATGTTTAATACATCCAGATTAAAGGATGCCGGATGGGTAAATTCCTGATCACTTCCTCCACCTGGGGGCTATGATCAAGCGACTTCCAGGTTAAAAACCAGGTTTTGTTACCAAAGGCTTCGGCGCCAAAAAGCAGGAACGGCTGTGCCACCGGCCAGTTTTCCCAATACATTACATCAGGTTTTAATGTCCATTTACTTTTATCGGCAACAAACGGGTACAGGTAATCGATGCCTTTTTTGATTGATTTGCCGTCAGCCGTTTCAAAATTCCATAAATTATCCTGTGGGGTGGATAATATTTGGCACAGCATGGCCATGGCATCTAAGTTAAAAATCGAATATCCATAAGGCTTGGTACGCGCTGTTTCCAGCGGAAAGCTTCCGTCGGCGCCCATTTGATTGGGTAATAAACCGGTTTTGTACATCGTCCGTATCGAATCAAGCACTGGCTGGTTATTACAAAGCCTGGCAAACGAGGCCACCTGCACCGCCCAGCAGGTTGAATGGTTATTTTTCGTCAGTTTTTCTTCGATGCCCGGTTTGCTGGTCATTAACCAATTGGTGTAGGCCGCAAACCAGTTTTTTACGCCTGCAGTAGTTTCCGCGTCCATGGCGTTTTCCATTACGATTACACCCTGCGCAACTTCCATTAAATGGATGGAATCGATAATGCCATAGTTACGCCCGGTGAATTTCCCTTTTACCGCCTGGGCAAAAAGCAGGTTTGGGTTCATCAGGGTTTCGGGGTTAATAAACCAGGCTTTCAGATGGATAACCGCCCGCTCAACATATTTCTCATCACCAGTTATTTTATAGGCCGATGCCAAAGCGCCTATGATCCGGCTAAGGCGGATCATCGCTTTCCGGTGTTCAACAAAGTTATCGGGATTGGTTAAGCCGTCGCGGTTGATATAGGGGCCGTCCGGGTTTTTAGGATCGGGCCAAAAGTAATCGGCCTCCGAAAAGAAATCATGTTTGCCGCCCGCACTCCTGGGGCAAGAAAATGCCGTCACGGTGATAGGCTCCTGTTTCATCGCCCAGTCAGCTTCGGCTAAAATTTGGTTTTTTAATAGTTTTTCAGCCGCTTTTTCTATTGAGGAGTTTTCTGGCCGCGGCTTTTTGGATGAGAAAGCGGGCAACATTATCCAGGCTATGGCGATTAATATTAGTGAGGATAAGTTTTTCATGATGCGGCGAACACAATGTGCAATATAGCAATAGAGCAATTTATTTGCAGGCTATCGTGGCAATTGAAATGCTTATACAAGATAAGGAGAATCCTGCGGAATCAGGCACATTTAGCCACGCAGCTTAACCCGATACTATTTCTCGTCAAATCTATCGCCTAAAGCGGAAGATTTGATCAATTTTTGGTCGAGATATTGAATAATCACCAAACAGGCCACGCCAAAAATAAATATCCATAAGTATGGTTTTACGGTGGTTGCCATCAATTGCATATCTGTTGAATAAGCCTGCATCGTGTAAACGCCAACGCCGGCAAAGACAATAAAGATGACCAGCCCTAACCATAAATATAATTTTATATCCTTTGAATTATTCCGCCGATGCCGTATTTCGCGGCTGACATCAGCGGCGAAATTATAGGGCAATCCGCCATCGGGCTCCTTTTTCAGTGCTTCAAACAGCGTCTTGTAGGCTTTAAAATCGACATCTGTATCTGCTCCGGACCCGTTTGCGGCAAGGTCCAGCTCCAATATTTTTTGTATTTCATCATCATCCGCCTTTTTCATATCAGCTCGTTTTGCAGGTAAGTTTCTAATTTCTGTTTTAATAATTTACGCGCCCTGAACAGGTAATTCTTTATCGTTCCTTCGGGCATGCCGGTAATTTCTTCGATCTCCTGGTACGAAAACTCGTTCAGGTGATACAAAGTTAGCACTGTTTTATATTGCGGCGGCATTTGTTCAACCGGGTAATTAATATATGCCGACGCGTCTTTTTTGGTTAACAAATACTCAGGGTCATCCGTGGTAAAATGATAGTTGTCCACATCAGCCATGTTATCTCCCGGCTTGTGTTTTTTGTTCTTTTTTAAATGATTTATGGCAGTAAGATACGCAATACGTGCTATCCACGTGGACAGCCTGGATTGAAACATAAACCGGTTGATACTTTGATAAACTTTTATAAAAACCTCCTGGCAAATATCTTCAATATCTTCCTGTTCGGTCACCATGCGCTTAACTACAAAAAAAACAAGCCGTTCATATTGTTTCACCAACAATTCAAAAGCCCTGGTATCGCTTTTTAATATTTTAGCAACGACCTCTTTTTCGTCAAACATGCCCCAGTAGTCAATAGTTACAAATAAAGGTTGCAAAAAATTATTTAAAAAAATTGCAACCTTTAAATGCCGGATGCTGACTACTCCACAAAAAATTATTCACCATAAATAAATTAGTCATGAACGATCACGTTTTAGTATTAAGCACTTTTATACTATTGTTCATCATCCTGGCGGGGGTGGTTGTAGCGTTGTTTAATTACAGATTGAAAAAACGCATCATTGAATCGGGGCCACTGGATGACACTGGCATAAAATTCCTGGGTAAACTTTCGAGCTCCGGGTCCGAGACGCTTAAGTGGGGATTGATCCTGTTTTCGGGTGGGTTGGGGCTCATCATCATCTATTTTTTGCCAACCGTTAAAACCCCATATTCCTTAGCCGCCGAAACTCCTCCTTCATTAGCATTTGGCGTCGAAGCCATATTTATTGCTGCGGGGTTTTTAGCGTATTACCTTATTGAGCGGAAGAATAAACAGTGATCATTCCGATGGCCGTTTTCCTGTCGCCTGTCTCAGCAGGGGTATGTCATGATTGAGAAGAGGGATAATTCTTGTTAGTCATGACATGCCCTGCCTGGACGAAATTTAACAGTTGACCAGGCTACATTGCCACCTTATCCGATTTATTACCCATCCAAAATAGCGCGAGCCCGATGCCGATAAATATCCCCGCTCCATAACCAATGATTTGCAGCGAAATTGGATTGAGTTCATGATATTTTATCAAGTCGCCAACAAGGATGCATAGTCCGGTCACAACAAAAAAGTACGCACCGAAATGAAAAAAACCAATGGCTTGCGAAGTTGCAGCGGGTTGTCATTCCACTTCCGCTTAACAATTTTCTTCAGCCAGATCAATGAGTTGAATTTGATGATGACCGGGATTACCAATGCGCCAAACATTAAGCAAGCTATCGCAAAAAAGGAATTTGAACCCTGGCTTCCGCGGGGAATGCCTGGTCGGAGAATTAGGTTTCAGGTTCCCTTTGTTTGTAAGGATAACGCCCCGGTTCCCATCATTATTGCGCACAAAAAAATATAGTTGAAAAGCCGCATTTTGATTCATCTTACCTTATATTTTTGGCTTCCAAACCACAAAAAACCATCAGTATGAAGTATGTACTTTCGTTTCAGAATATCAACAAATCAAAGTTTATGCTCGCCGGCGGCAAAGGCGCCAACCTTGGTGAGTTATCCCGAATCACTGAAATACCGGTGCCGCCAGGCTTTTGCGTGACCACCGAAGCGTATAAAAAAGTAACTGAAAATAACCGGGAGCTTAACAGTTTGCTGGATGAATTAACGCGTTGTAAGGCTGAAGAACGTTCAATTATCAGCAGGATTAGCGGAAATATCCGCAGGGTTATCGAAAGCCTGTCTATTCCCGGCGAGATATCGGAGGAGATCGCCTGTTATCTCACAAAGTTTGATGAACGCGATGCCTTCGCCGTACGGTCAAGCGCTACGGCGGAGGACTTGCCATCAGCATCCTTTGCGGGCCAGCAGGATACGTATTTGAATATAATCGGGAAAGAGGCTATCCTAAAGCATATCAGCAAGTGCTGGGCATCGCTGTTTACCGATAGGGCAATAATTTACCGCCTTCAAAACGGATTCGACCATCGTAAAGTACAGTTGGCTGTGGTTGTTCAGCAAATGGTCGTCTCGCAGGCAGCAGGAATTTTGTTTACAGCCGATCCCCTTTCCGGTAACAGGAAAGTATTATCCATTGATGCCAGTTTTGGGCTTGGCGAAGCGCTGGTCTCCGGCCTGGTCTCCGCTGATTGTTATAAAGTACAGGAAGAGAAAATTATCGGCAAGATGATAGCAACTAAAAAGTTGGCTATTTATGGACTAAAAGAAGGCGGAACGCAAACACGGCAAATAGACCCGGATCAGCAAAAAAATCAAACCCTTGGCGATCAGCAAATTTTACAACTCGCACGCCTGGCCAGAAAGATAGAAGCGCATTTCGGCTGCCCGCAGGATATCGAATGGTGTTTGGCTAATGACGCCTTTTATATTGTGCAAAGCCGGCCCATCACTACTTTGTTCCCTATTCCTGAAGCCAGCGACCAGGAAACTCACGTCTATATTTCCGTCGGCCACCAGCAAATGATGACTGATGCCATGAAACCGCTGGGTTTGTCGCTGTGGCAGCTTGCGGCAGGCAGGCCCATGTTTAAAGCGGGCGGCAGATTGTTTGTTGATGTAGCGGCTCAACTGGCTACAGCGGCCGGCAGAAAGATGATAATAGCGATTATGGGTGAGCATGACCCGCTGATAAAAGACGCGCTTATAGCCATTACCGGGCGGGGAGATTTTATAAAATTGGTGCCAAATGACAACGATGATTTGGGGCGCCTTAAAAGCAGCACAGGCAAATCATCAGCGGATATCCTGGCATCCATCAAAAACGATCCGGCAATTGTTGCCGGTTTGATTGAGCGTAGTGAAAAAACGATAGCAGCGTTCGAAGAAGCCATCCAAACGAAATCAGGACCGGAGCTACTTGATTTCATCCTTGAAGATGGCCGGCAATTAAGAAAGAGCTTAACCGACCCGCAAACTTTCGCGGCAATAGTGGCGGCTGTGGATGCGCCAACCTGGCTTAATAACAATTTGAAAGCGTGGCTGGGCGAGAAAAACCCGGCCGACATACTTGCACAGTCCGCGCCCAACAATATCACCTCTGAAATGGGCCTGGCACTATTGGATGTGGCAGATGTTATCCGTCCTTACCCGGATATAATTGCGTATTTACAAGAGGTAAAAGACGATAACTTTTTGGACGAGCTGGTTAAGTTTAATGGCGGACAGGAAGTAAGGGCCGCAATCGATGCCTTTCTCGACAAGTATGGCATGCGCTGCGCCGGCGAAATAGATATTACTAAAACCCGCTGGAGCGAAAAACCATTAACGCTTATTCCCATGATCCTCAGCAACATCAAAAACCTTGAGCCGGGTGCCGGCAAACGGAAGTTTGAGCAAGGGCGGCAGGAAGCTTTGAAAAAAGAACAGGATTTATTGGAACGGTTGCGCCAATTACCGGAGGGTGAACAAAAAGCCGGAGAAACTAAAGAAATGATCAGCCTGCTGCGCAATTTCGCCGGTTACCGTGAATATCCGAAATACAGCATAGTTAGCCTGCATTTTGTTTATAAGAAGGCTTTACTAAAGGAAGCCGAACAACTGGTACAAGCCAATGTTATTCATGAAAAAGAAGACATATATTATCTCACTTTTGAAGAACTTCGCGAAGTTGTACGGACACACACACTGGACCACCAGCTGATCAGCGTACGAAAAGACGAGCACAAATTATTTGAAAAACTAACGCCGCCGCGCGTGATCACATCTGATGGTGAGATCATTGCAGGTAAATACAGCCACGAAGACCTGCCGGCCGGGGCTATTGCAGGCCTGGCTGTTTCTTCCGGAATTGTACAAGGCCGGGCACGTGTCATCTTAAATATGGAGGATGCCGACCTGGAGGAAGGCGATATATTAGTCACCACGTTTACCGACCCCAGCTGGACGCCTTTGTTTGTATCCATAACAGGCTTGGTCACCGAGGTTGGCGGCCTAATGACGCACGGCGCAGTTATCGCACGCGAATATGGCTTACCGGCGGTTGTTGGCGTGGAAAATGCTACCACGCTAGTCAAAGACGGGCAGCGCATCCGGATAAACGGAACGGATGGCTATGTGGAAATATTATAAAAGACCATTAAATCCCTGCCAGTACTCTACATCGGCGCTGACTTCAAATGGTATGCCCACATGGCTGAATTAATTGCTTTAACCACTTTTTCGACATAATCCTTGTCTTTCGAGATCAGGCTATCTACCTCCCCGGAATTTGTGTCAACGCGGACCGAAAATGTGTCTTTTGTAAAATAGGCCGACAAAAAGGAAGCGGCAAATATAATTATCCCGATTACCCTCAGATCTTTAAAAAACATCATCAGGAAACCAGCGATAACCAGCACCAGTTTCAGCACGGTGTAGCTTTTAAGCCTGCCTATTTTAACGTAAGAAATATTCTTGATCTCGATTACCTTGTGTGCAACAATAAACCTGGTTTGTGTTACAATCACATTACTGTTTTCAAAAAAACTAATCTCCTGCATCTCAATTTATTTTAAAGGGGTTTAACAGTTTTTGCTTTGTCCATTTATTTTGCCGCTCAAAAAAATAAGCTCGGCAATATTTCTAATTCTTAATAGCCTGCGTTATCGCCGGACTGTTTACCGGCCTTTTGGCCGGCGAGCCTATAATCAAGTTTTCGGGTTTTGATTTTCTCTTTAAACAGCAGGTACAAAAAAGTGGTGTTGGTTATAAAATATCTTTTAAATAACCGCCTGGGTTCCTGGAGCAGCCGAAAAAACCATTCGAGGCTGTTTTTTTGCATCCATTGCGGCGCGCGTTTTTGCAATCCGATCAATACCGGCAATGCGCCGCCGATCCCAACCATTACGGCCGGTATACGCCCCTTCATTTCAGCCATCCACTGTTCCTGTTTAGGACAACCAAGCGCGACGAATACGATGTTTGAACCGGAATTTGCAATCCTGTCAATCACCCCGGCCTCCTCCGCCTCTGTAAGGTAACGAAACGGTGGCGAGTACATCCCAACAACATTTAGTGAAGGATATTCCCTCTTTATAAATGCCTTTGTATGTTCAATTATATCAGAAGAGCTGCCATAAAAATAAACAGCGAGCTTTTCCCCAACGGCCCTGCTTAGCAGCAGGGGGAGCAAGCTCATACCATCTACCCGATCCTGCTCAATACCGTACAATGTTTTAAAACTTTTGGCAAGCGGCATCCCATCCGGCGTCACAATATCGGCGCCATTAACTACCCGCTGAAATGACCCGGACCAGTGCGCTTCCACCAGCATGTGCACGTTTGCAACACATACATACGACGATTTTTTCTTTTTGCCCAGTTCGAGGATTGAATTAACAAACTCGGGATGTTTTCCCCTGGAAATGTTTATCGATAAAATTCTTTCCTGTGTTAACATAGCTGTTGATTTTGATTTTCATAAATAGATGTTCATTCCACGGCATTAATCTATAGTTAATCAGATGGTCTTTTTGCTGAATTCCTTCTGCACGTCAGAGAAAGGAATAGCCCATGCGGTTTCAATAAAAAAACTTCGTTTATTTGCGTCAATTGCCCTCTCTGTGTTTTAGGTAAATTTACATACTATTCCTATATAAACAATAGGAATTAATAAAAAATTTCCTTTTAGCTTAATATTAATCATTAATTAATGGGTTGGGTTAATGCCCCGCCGGTATTTTGTTTCTTTCCATGTGGAAATCGCGGGAAAAATCATTGCTTTTCAAAAAAGCCGAACCCGAAATTCCCGTAAAATCATTGTCGGATATTTCCACTTCTTTCCATACAGGCATTTCATCTATTTGAATGCCGCTTTTTCCGCTTAATATGTTTTTTCTGATCGAAACTTTCCTTGCAAAATGACTCCCCGCAGCCACACTCATACGAATACAGGGGCTGGTTGCGGAACCAAACAACTGATTGTTTTGCATCGTTACATTTATAGCCGGCCCGCGTTTACCAATTTGAATAACCGGGGCATTTCCTTTACCTCCACGATTATCAAAAACATTGTTTTCAATAAAAGCGCCTTTTACGGTATCAACACCACCTACATCAAGGCAAAGATTATTTACACCGGCATTGGAACTTACCTTATTGCCGGTTACGATATAAGCAGATCCTCCTTTTGAAAAAGCAAGATCAGGAACCCCCGCCCCCAGCGAAATAGCGCCCCCGACTATGGTATTATCGGCTATCGTATCATAGTCGCCCACCAGTTCATAACCGCTCCTGTGACTTCCCGCTCCATTGAGGTGCTTATTGTTTTTAAATAAACAATTGTTGAACATTCCTGATATCCCGGAAGCATCATAACCGTTGCCGTCGAAAGTATTATCCATAAATCTTCCGTTAATAAGTTTGGTCCCCGCCACTTCGACAGCAAAATAACCCGCATCTTTATTTTTGAAATAATTGTGCACAAATACAACATTGGAACATTGATCAGACTGAAAAGAAACCGCCGGGTGCGATTTATCCAGCTGGCTCCAGTCAGAAACCTGGTTATAATTAAATGTCAGGCCGTTTATCCCTCTTATTGAAACTGCGGATGAGCCTGTATTGTAGAATGTACAATACGCAACCTTCACATTGGTAATATGGCCGGCCGGCCCAATCAGAAACATTGCTCCATAATCTTTTGACCCGGTAAACCGGCAATTAATGAAAGTAAGATTGTTAATTATCTCTTTTTGATTGAGGTTCGTTTTGACGCAAAAAATGTTTTTCCCGCTATTATTTCTCCCATTCGCATCTAATACAATATTCTTTAACTGTATGTTTTGGGATATACCCGTTAGCAGCAAACACTGCCTGTTACTTTGCGCACCATTGGTAAGCACCAAAACCGAGCTGTTATCATAGCCCACTATTGACAGGTTTGGGTAAAGGAGCAAGTTGTTCACCCTGTATATTCCCTTCGGAACGGACAAAACTTTTTTGTTTTTTGATGCATAAATGATCGCGGTTTGAAAGGCGGCGCTGTCATTTTGAATATTGTCTCCTTTTGCCCCAAATTTTTTTACAGAAACTGTATCCGAAGCGGGTGGCGCGCTAAACATCGGTTTGCCCACTTCGCTTACATCCTGCATCACCCAACTGAGCGTTACAACGTTTAGTACGATTGCGAATTTGTTACGAAAAAACTTCATCCTCAAAAAATTAATAATTTGTTTGATCAACTGTCTCTAACAACACATCTTCCTTGTTAGGCGACAACCCCATGGCGCCTTCGTATATATTTGTAATTGCCTTTAAATTTTCCTTCTCCGAAAATCTATTTTGAAAATCCCGTTTACAGTCGGTGATCAACTGTTGGTACCTTTCGGAGGATAATGAATTTAGTAAGCCAATTTTTTTATTTAGCTCGGTTGAACTACCCGGTAAAAAATGATAGCCGTTAACATTTTCGATGATCATTTCAGACATGGCCCCCATATCACTTGCAATCACCGGGGTGCCAACGGAAAAGGCTTCAATTATGGATAAGGGCATTCCCTCAAACCACTTGGAAGGAAAAATAAGCGCCCTGGCCCTTTTTAAAATGAGCAGGATTTCGCCTTTGCTCATAAATCCCAGGTATTCAATATTTTTATGCTGTTGCGCACTCGCAATTATCTTTTCCTTTAACGCCCCGTCGCCTATTATTTTCAGATTTGCGCCATTGGTTTCAAAGCTTTCAAGCAGCGTATCTATTCCCTTTTCTTCGGTCAACCGCCCGATGTACAGAAAAAAACCTTCGCGGTCATAATTTAAAGGTTCGTCGGAAGCTGCCATAAAATTGTATTTCGTCACAAATTTCTTCTTGTAAGCTGCGAACCTCGATCTTTCAAAAATATCTCTCGAGAAACCGGAGACGAAAATGTGGCGGGCAGGAATATCCCAGGTACCTAATTTATAATGCACATAATTAGAGATAGTTAGCCAAAATGTCAGAAAAAAGGAATCACGGTATACGCGGTCAAATGCCGGTTTAAGGGTAAATTTTTTGTCCAGCGAAACCAGGTAAAGGCTTTTTCTATGATATAGTATAGCGGACGGGCATAACAGTCTAAAATTTTGAATGGTAACTACCATGGGCACCCCGGAGTTTTTTATGGCCCAAAATGCCAAAGGCGACAGCGTTAAATAGAAATTATGCAAATGAATAATATCTGGTTTATTTTCTTTTATGATTTTTTTTACCCGGAAATAGGACTTAATGTTAAAAGGGTAAACCAAAAATTTTATGAATTGAGCGGTTTTTGAACCGTTATTGTCGAAAACAAATAATTCGACATCATGGCCATGGCTCTTAAGCAGGCTAAACTCATTAGCCACGGTCGTATCTTCGCCGCCCTTCTCCGCATATTTATTATGAAATATCAATATCTTCATGGCTTTTACTTTTTAACACAATTTATTTTATCGTATTTTTTTGGTTGCTGCGATTGAACCGGGAGTCAGAAGATATATACACCTTTCTTCTTACCTGCAGTTTTCCCAGGGATGTTTTCATGATCGTGTGCATCCTGGCCCATATCCTTGATGCGATCCCCATTTTTCTTTGAAAGGCATTTTGATAATATTTGTTTATTTCGACCTTGACGGGTAGAATAAACCTTTCTTTTAAGCTGGTATCCAGTTTTGGGGCGTACCGGCTGCCCGACCCGGTAGTATGGGTGGCCCCGTTGTCGAATCCAATATTTACTACTTTCGAGTTTTTGGGATATAAGGTAAGGCCCTTGACTTTGAATTGATGGTAAGCCCATCGAACCGCCCAGGAATCGATTTTATTTGTCATTTGTTTTTTTAACATGGCCGAAAGATCACTGCCCCCTTCATTAAAGGCTCTTTTTAACCTCGGGCTTTTTTCGAATTCAGGATAGTCTTTTACATCCCAGTCAATATCATCCCACCGGTTTTTCCACGTAGCCCATCCCCACGAAGATCCCCGGTTCAGAAAATAAGCGTCCTCAACATTGTTTGCCGGAGGGTCGATACGGAAGGAATATCCCGAAATGGAAAAAACCTTGTCGTTAAGAGCAAATTCCCGAAGCCCCTGGTTCATAAAAGCTAAAAAGTTGGGTACAACTACCAGGTCATCTTCCAAAACTATCGCCGAATTATAAGTTTGCAACACCTGGGAAACCCCGGAAATGACAGATGAGGCCAATCCATTATTGGTTTCGGAAAAAAAATACGCTATGCTTTTGAAGCCATTGATCCGTTTCAGGTATCCTCTAACCATGTTTACCGAGTCGAAATCATGTTCACCCCTGGGGCCGTCAGAAAAAACGAACAATTCACTTCTTTTTGCCAGGTCATTAGTTTTCAAAGAATCGACGGTACGCCTTAAAGTATTTAATCGTTTATAGGTAAAAAGAATGATCGGCGCCGGTGTCATACTGTTGAATATCATTATTTAATAAAGTGTTATAACTTATAACCAATAGCCAATTAATCTTCGCGCTGTTCCGAGGAACAGGTATGATGGCAAAGCGTAAGCCGGGCAATGCCTGAATGCGAACTTGTAGAACAAGGGCAAATTTGCCCCGCCTTTTATGCCAAACAAATGCTCCTTGTAAGCCCCGATCGACTTGGACCGTTTTAGTTGTTTTGCCCCGCTCGCCTCGGGGTAGGTGCCAATTTTTGCATGCCACGCACAAAAAAGCGGGAATCCTCTTTTTGCCGCCCTAAGCGTAAATTCGTAATCCGCCATATAGTGCGGAAAATGCTTTTCGTCAAATAAGCCCGTTTTCTCAAAAACCTCCCGCGGTATCAACAAACCCCGGCCGGGGAAATGCGTTACCGGCGCTAAGCCATCTTCGGGTTCGGCCGTTAAGCGTATATTTTCTGAATTTGTCTGCAGAAGCCAGTTCACAATTTCACCGCGGTAGGTAACTTCCCTGGTATTAACATCAATGAAAGTGGAACCGATTAGCGCATTAGCCGGGGCCTTATCAGCAGCCTTGACCATTTCTGCTATATAATCAGGATCGGCAATCGTATCATTGTTTAAAGTGAGTAAGCCTGAAGCATTGTTATTTAAGGCGTAACGTATGCCGACGTTCGTAGCTGCCGTCCACCACATGCTTTTATCGCCTTTTAACAGGATGATGTCGGGAAACTGCAGGGCTATGTTGTCGCTCGTGCCATCAGTCGAGCCATGGTCAACGACAATTATTTTAAAAAGATCATTGCTTTGCAGCATCAAACTTTTTAAGCATTCCAATGTAAAACTCCAACGGTTAAATACAGGGATAACTACGAATAACATTTTATCAATTAATTTGAGTTACCGAACTTGTTAATACTTCATGGGTCAGGCAGCCGATGTTTCCGGCGACCGGAGCCGCACACGTAACAGCCTGTTTTTAAAATTTGAAAAATACCAGGCTATTTGGGCATCGGTCATCGCCCTGAATTGTTTTGAGCTGACCAACCCGATTATGATCCATAAAAAATAAAAATTGAGATCGAACTGGGTGAATTCTTCTAAAAAGAAAAGCACCCATCGCGACATGATCACCAGGCCCAGCATTTTTGAGAGCCAATTATTTGAATGATAAATTGCATTGTGAGAGACGATGAACAAAAGCAGCATATACAGCAGCACGCCGATAATGCCGGAGTAGAGCATCGTATTCAGAAAACCAACTTCCGAGCCGAAGCGTTCGTTCCGGGTAGCCAAGTCATCAAACGATTCTGTTTTGTACTGACCAACTGCGCTCTTGCCAATAAGCCAGCTTGCATCGGCAGCCAGGGTTTTAAAAACCTCTACATAAATAAACGTCCTGGTATCAGCGGTCAGGCTTTCATCTTCCCCAATATCAGCTTTGTGGGCCTTGACAATGTAGCTGTCATTTTCGGAAGCTTTGCTGAAGATATTGTAGATGCCGGAAACTCCCAGGTATAAAAGAACCAACGGGGCAGCGAACGCCAAAACATGCAATATTTTAAACCAATACAAGGCTATGTACCGTCTCAAATACCACGTTGACAAAATGAGATAGGAAATGCCGATTTTTAAAATATTGGTCCTGAAATCGATAACCACCAGTATGGAGGTAATGGATACTATAACCACAAGCAGTTTGTAGCGTGTTTTTAGATAGGGAATCATTACAATAAAAAAGCTAACGGGTATCATCAGGCGCGAATAAAGCTGCTGATTGGTACCGAGGCCTATTGGTATGGCGATAAAACCAAAAAGGAAAAGGTAGCCTGTTACATAACGTACCATTGCCTGGGTAAGACTCATGCTTTTGCCAATAAAAAAGGCAAGCGGGATCAGCAAGAAGAGCCCTGAAGTCGAAAACAAAAATTTCCAATCCCAGTAGTCGTGGGCAAGGAAAATCCCGCGGATGATGGTGATGATGTTCCATAACAATACCATTTTAAATAAAACGGAAACTGTTTTTGACAAGTCATCCTGCCAATTGCTTTTGCTTGCAAAATAGATTAAATTAAAAAACACGATATACTTGGCGACCAGCGATACAGGTGCTATAAATGCATTGTCGTAACCCATGTTCCCGATGTATAGTAATGCATCGGAGACAACGAGTAAAAGCAGGTTAATTATTAATATTTTCCTGAACTTCATGAATTTCTCTTTTTAATTCCAATTCTCAAATTCACCGCGGTTTAAAAATTTTTGTTCGACATAGCTATTTTGCGTGTTCTTCTTTGCGAAAAAATGTTGCGTCGACCTGGAGTAACCGCCCTGTACTGGCATTTCTGAAAACGTTGGAAATCGACCAAAGCTCAAAACCCAATTCTTTCATTTTCGCGATAATTTCATCGTATAATTTATGCTCAGCATAAAGCGGTGTAAGTGAAAGCTCCAACTGGATACCAATAACTGAATTTAATAGGTTCGAAGCGCCGGACAGTACCTGGTATTCATATCCCTGCGTGTCTACTTTCAAAAAGATTCTATCTCCTTTACCGATATATTTGGCTGAAACGGTATCCAGCTTGTGAATTTCCACCGTTTCAGTTGCCACAATAAAAGAATCTTTTGCCGCTTCTGTATGGGTTTCGAGCATGTTAAGAATGGTGCTGCTCGTAGGGCGGTTTGATATATTAATGTCGACAGTGCCGTCATAATCGCCTACTGCCATCGGCGGCGCAATAAGCCACAATGGATCGTTTGCATGTAATTCAGATAATTTATGGTGTGAATCGGATAGCGGTTCGAAAGATATAATTTTGCCGCGATACCCGATTTCCCGTAACAGAACACCGAACTGGCCAATGTTTGCACCGACATCAAAAACTGAATTTATTTTAAAAGTTTGCAGCATTTTAATGAACATGGCATGATCGTCATTAATTTCAAGGTAACGTTCGAGCTTAAAGCCCAGCCTTCGGAATGAGGATTTAACAGTGTTTTTCATAGCTATTTGCCCCTGGTTTTTAATAATTAATGGTTAATTCATGGTGATTAATATATTCAACATTGCCGGCGTTTATCAAGTCGGATAGTTTACTTAGATTAGCACTGCTATGCATTAATTTAAAGTTCTTTCGTAAAAATGCTTCGTCCATATCCCACCATAATAATTTCTTAAGTGCTTGTATCTCATCTTCTTCGAATCGCATTCTTATAATTTTTGCCGGAACGCCGCCGACAATGGCATAGGGCGGAACATCTTTGGTAACTACAGCGCCCGATGCGACAACCGCGCCGTCGCCGATGTTTACACCCCCGGTAATGATAGCACCTGCGCCGATCCATACATCATTCCCGATTTTGGATGGTGTGTACTCATTGAAATATTGTTTATCCGCAAAAGAAACTCCCCCCGCCTGCGCCAGCTTTGAATAAAAAACCGGGTGTATGGAAATAAATTCAGAAACCGGGTGATTGCCAAGGCCAATGCGAACATCGGGGCCGATGCAGGTAAACTTGCCAACCTTTACATTTTGGATAAACGAATTGGCCGCCACATAAGAAAAATCGCCCAATGCGCAATTTATAACCGTACAATTGATGGCCAGGTAGTTATATTTTCCAAACTCGGAGCTGCCGGAAACGCTTACCTTTCCCACTATCTTCATCGTTGGGTTTTTATACTTTAACCTTATTAATGAAAAAGTCGCCCTTATATAGTTAATGACAGGCAGCATTATAATTCTTAAACAAAACCCTATCCAATTCATTTTTGATATTTTCTCAAAAAAATTTTAAAAATCAGTTTACCAATAGCAGGCGCCTTCAACCATCGCCGCCTTTTTTGGCCGGTTTTTGTCACCTGGCCTTATCCAGTATTCGTTGTATAAATTCGTGTACGGATAAACAACATAGTTTTCCCATCGATTTCCCTTAATACCAAACAACAACTGCGTTACGCCGCCAAGATGAACAGCCTTTTTTCCGATGCTTTTTACAAATGCAGCCAGCGGGAAGCCATACGCGCCGCATCCAAGTATGCACACATCAAAATCAGTTGCGATTATCTGTTCTTTCATAAAATCCAGGGCCTCGAACCAACTGTTAAATGGCGTTTTTTCCCGCGCAAGACTTTGTACTGCTTGTATGGTTATCAGTTCAAAATCGGGTAACAGCCGGTTTTCAAATAGCTGTTCACGCACCTCAAACTGGTTTTTTATGGCTTCGTCAAAGGGGTGAACTACCAGCACTTTTTTGCCGGCCAATGCAGCTGTCCAGGGGCGCGGGGTGAAAAATGGCTCCAGGTCCTCAAGCATAACTTTTTTTGCCCCTGAAAGCTCCGGGTCAAAAAACTTTTCTTCCTTCAGCCATGATCCCAAAATGTCCACATCGGGCAAAATGCTGATCATCATTTCACAAAACCTTTCGATTTGTTTTGTTTCCACAGGGAAGAATCCCGACCAGTCCTGCATTTGCTGCATAAGCGAGGGGCTCCACCACCATGATGGCGTTTTACCGGTGATGTACCCTTTGACCGATCTGTATTTATCTTTTTGTTTTACGCCTAAATAATTAACCATGCAATTAAGCTCCGTAGACCCCAGCCGCGCTATCATCACCGGGTTTTCAGCTAACAGTGCTGATTTTATCATTGCATTTGCATAATCCTTTACCGGAAATAATTTCCAATTCCGGCCAAAGGCTGAACTTTCGCGATCAAGCATCGTGTGAATTCGTTTTAAAGACCGTATAGGGATTCTAAAAATGTTTTCCATTTATAAAGGTTTTAAGTCAGCCGTTTGCCTCGATTCATCGACCACGGTTTCAGGTTGATACTCAATCTTCTTGGATATCCTCTTTTTATAACTGCTTCTGATAAATTGGATTGCCGGTCTTTCAATATAAAATGTCATCAGTGTGGCAAGTGCTATTGAAAATATAAAGGGAATTGTCACATATATTATTTGCAGGTCGGTGTACTGTCTTAACCGATAGATTATCGAATAACCAATAACGTTATGCAGCAGGTACAGCGAATAGGAGATGGTACCCAGGAACAACAATACGCGATTATTGATCCACGACAACCTTCCGTAAGCAAACAAATAAAACAATGCATAGATGCCGCCGACGAGAATAACCGACACGTAATTTTCGTCCGGGTGCATAAGCAGCATCCATTTTACTCCTACCGCGAAACTGAGGCCTATGATGATATGATTTAAAAGGCGGCCACCGTTGTGTTTTATCCGGTAAAAATTAATCCCGGCAATAAATAGCGGTGCATATTCCAGCACAAATAACACATCCAGGTACTTTTTAAAAGGTATTTTAAATATGGATGAGATAAGCGAAAAAGCCAGCCAGGCTAAACAGGCCCATTCAATTTTACTAAGCAGCTTGTTTAAGTAAAGCAGGTACATTATAATATAAAAAGTAAGCTCCATTTTCAGCGTCCAATACACCTGGTCGATGAGCCGTATTTTGGTAAAGCCCTGCAGCATGGTTAAATTCATGGCAACTTCTTTTATCGTATAATGGCCCAGGGTTGGTACGGGTAAAAACGTCACGAAAATTATGGTGATGAACATTGCTGCCCAATAAGATGGATATAGCCTTGAAAATCGGGAAACGAGAAAATCGGTTTTTCTTTTGCTCTTTTCTAAAGTCAGGAATATTACAAAACCACTGATAACAAAAAACAGCGGTACTGCTAAATTTCCGTGATAGAGATAGAATTTATGATCGGAAAATAGTTTAAAATGAAAGTCGTAAGCAAAGGTGTAATGGTATAACACCACCGCTAATACAGCAATGCCTCTTAACGAATCCAACTCCAGGTACCTTGACCGATCTGTTTTTGCCCTGGTTTTTTCGACTGCTGTTTGCATAACCTATCAATTTTTTCGATCCTTAATTGCTTGATTTTCCCTGTTTTTTATTTTGGCCATTTTTATTTCGCTCAGTGTATTGGTTGTGAATGGTCGTAGCTAAAACTTAATTTCTTACCCGACTGAAGTTGGGCCAGTAACTGATCGGCATTGAAATCCCCGTCGTCATCTGCTAATATGTAATTGGCGGCGGGAGGGTAATCGTGCCAAAAAGATGCGGGGCAAATGTTAATGCCCTTTGCTATCAAAGCAGGTTTATAGGAAAAAGAGCTTTTGCTGCTTATCAGTAAATCAGCGTTCACCATGTGCAGAAAGGACTCGATTGGCCCCATGTCGAGGCAATAATGGATATTGCGAAATTTTTCGAATTCCGAAAAATGTTCAATTTTTGCCTGGGAAAACAAGTACACCTGCGCGTTTTTGCTTTCTTTCAATACCATCAGGACTTTTGTTAAAGCATTGATATAATAAGAATTATCGAGGCCCCTTTTTTCCCAGAGCTTTTCAACTTCATTTTTCATAAACCGCCTTACGTGCACAGCGATATTGAATTTATCGGGGGAATAGATCAGTTGATCGGCCTGGCGCGCCCTGGCGTTAAAGAACTTGTTTGATAACGTTTGATAAGTGTCCCACTGAGGTATATACCCCTGGTCCATTTCGAGCTTAAAAAGCACGTTCGGTACGTTGTAGGAATCGATAATACGCCCGATTAAGCCTGTTTGATCAGGATTAAGCGAATCAAACCTGGGCAAGCGCACTGCTTTGAATTTTTTATTTTTTACCAGGTCTGACGCCAGCGCGTCCTGCTCGCCA
>Ga0206872_10136_pt1 | contig 21732 bp, 21 predicted proteins | sample Alteio_BWOrgCont_34_FD_152906 | JGI IMG/M metagenome (GOLD analysis project Ga0206872, IMG submission 152906) | Enriched cells from forest soil in Barre Woods Harvard Forest LTER site, Petersham, Massachusetts, United States -... | ecosystem: Environmental > Terrestrial > Soil > Temperate forest >... | reverse complement strand
ACCTACAGAACCTGAGCGCCAAGCCCTCCTTGATCTCATTGCGCTCGGCATTTGCCTGGATGCGAGATAACTGGACTCCCCTCCATTATGCGGCTTGGAATGGCTCTACAGATGCAATGAAAGCCTTGATCACTGCCGGTGCAACGATAGAGGCTAAGGCTAAGGATGGCAGCACCCCCTCCCATTATGTGGTGTGGCGTAGTCGTCAGGATAAGGATTTGGAAATATTGCTCGCTGCCGGCGCAGAAACAGAGGCTAAGGATGGGAAGGACTATACACTCCTCCATTGGGCAGCTGTGAATGGCCGTACAGATACAGTAAAAATCTTGCTTGCTGCCGGCGCGGCGATAGAGACTAAGGGTGCTGATAATGGCGTCACCCCTCTCCATTGGGCGGCTGCCCATGGCCATACAAATACAGTAAAAACCTTGCTCGCTGCCGGTGCAGCAATAGAGGCTAAGAGTGATGATGGCCGCACCCCCCTCCATTATGCAGCTTCGGTTTATACGAAAAAGGCAGCAGAAGCATTGCTTGCGCGCGGTGCGGATATATATGTCAGGAATGATGAGGGAAAGGCATTTATTGATTTTCTATCGTCTGAGTCTTTCAATATTGATGTCACCGTCTATAAACAGCGATACGCAAATTTTGCCAAAAAGAGAACGCCACCACGGTCAGCGCAAGAAGCCTATGAACTGCTTTGCGCCTGGCCACTGATTGACCCCTCAGTTCCCATCGATCGTGCAGGCCATCTGCGTCAGCTATTCGCTTATGCCAAATGGAAAACTCCGGAAGATGCCGAAAGGATCGCCGATGAACTGCGCAAAGACGGCGAAGACCCGGTACTCTGCGCGGCACTACGCGATATGGCGAAGCCCCTGCCAGAGCGCAACAAATGGCTGGCTCTCAAGCGGGATGAACAGATGAGCAGATGAACGGATCATAGATCAGTTAGCAGTGAGCGATGAGTAACGCTCGTCATTCCATGATTAAATCAAAAATGTTCCAGTCTTTAATGCCGTGTCTCACGGAACTTCAGCACATTGGCTTCATGTTCCTCCATAGTGCGTGCGAAGTTGTGGCCACCCGTGCCGGTAGCAACGAAATACAGTTCATCCGACGGCTGGGGATGAAGGGTTGCCAGGATAGAAGCCTTGCCGGGATTGGCGATGGGGCCGGGCGGCAGACCGGGAATTTTATAGGTATTATAGGGGGAATCGATCGCCAGATCGGCATAGGTGAGCGGACGGGTGAGTTTATGCTTGCCGCCGGTGACGGCATAGGCGGTGGTGGGGTCGGCCTGCAGCAGCATGTTTTTGCGCAGACGATTAATATATACCTGCGCCACCCGTGCGCGCTCGGCTTTAAGCCCGGTTTCCCGCTCGACAATGGAAGCGAGCGTAAGCGCCTGCTGTGGCGTAGCAAAAGGCAACCCCTCCGCGCGCGCCGCCCAGGCCTCGGCAAGGGTTTTCTCCATCATATGCTGCATGCGCAGGAGCAGATCGTTGCGCTTATCTCCGCGCGAGAAATTATAGGTCTCGGGCAATAAATCGCCTTCATGCAGATCGAGCGTGATTTCGCCGTCGAGCGCGGGATTTTCGCGGACAAGCGCCAGAATTTCCGACGTCATCAGCCCTTCGGGGATGGTCAGATGGTGAATCACCGTCTTGCCCGCCGCCATCATCCCTGCCACCTCGTTGGCGGAAATATGGGCGGGGAAGCTATATTCACCCGCCTTGAATTTCGGCGACTCTCCGCGCACAAAGGTCAAGACCTCGAACAGAAAGGGATGCGTTATGACGTGGGTTTCCGCAAGCCTGTCGGCAATGGCAGTGAAATGCGTGCTCGGCGCAATCACCAACGTGGTAGGCGCTTCCAGCGGCCCGGGCACGTTAAAGTCCACCATCACCCATAAGATACTGCCCCCCCCTATGAATACCAGCGCTAAAAGTGCGTAAAAACCTTGTTTCACAACAATTCCCATGTCTTCATCATCGCCGCCTGGTCGTGTTTTATGCAGGTGCGACCCTAGATTTTCTTAAATACCAGCGACGCATTCGTGCCGCCGAACCCGAACGAATTGGAAAGCACATGGTTGATGCTGCGCGGCCTGGCTTTATGCGGCACCAGATCGATATCACAGCCATCGAACGGATTATCAAGGTTAAGCGTCGGCGGCGCTATCTGATCGCGCAGTGCCAGAATGGAAAAAATAGCCTCTACACTTCCCGCAGCGCCGAGCAGATGACCGATGGAGGATTTGGTCGAGGACATGGAGAGTGTATAAGCCGCGTCACCGAATAGGCGTTTCACCGCGCCGAGCTCGATTTCATCGCCCAGCGGCGTTGAGGTGCCGTGCGCATTGATGTAGTCGATGTCCGACGGCGTAATACCCGCACGCTTAAGTGCCGCCTGCATAGCGCGGAATCCTCCATTGCCGTCAGCGGTCGGCGCAGTGATGTGATAAGCATCACCCGACATGCCGTAACCTACGAGTTCGCTGTATATTTTTGCGCCGCGCTTCTTCGCATGCTCATACTCCTCGAGCACGACGACGCCTGCTCCTTCACCCATGACGAACCCGTCGCGGCCCTTATCCCACGGGCGCGAGGCTTTTTCCGGCGTATCATTATAGGCAGTGGATAGCGCACGTGCAGCAGAGAATCCGGCGATCCCCATGCGGCAGACAGCCGCTTCCGCACCGCCCGCTACCATGACATCGGCATCACCGAACTGGATAATACGCCCAGCATCGCCGATTGCATGCGCGCCGGTCGAGCAAGCAGTGACGACCGAATGGTTGGGGCCTTTGAAGCCGTACATGATAGACACATGGCCCGAGGCCAAATTGATAAGGCAGGAAGGAATGAAGAATGGACTGACGCGGCGCGGGCCTTTGCCATGCATCTCAAGCACGGTGCGCTCGATCTCCTGCAGGCCGCCAATACCTGAGCCTATCATTACGCCGGTGCGTTCCTTATCTTCTTCCGCTTCCGGCCTCCAGCCCGCGTCATTTACCGCCTGCGTGGCAGCGGCAATGGCGAACAGGATGAAATCATCCATCTTCTTCTGTTCTTTGGGTGCTACCCATTCGTCGGGGCGAAAAGCGTGAGCAGCCTCGCCGCGCGGCACTTGGCCCGCAACACGCGCCGGCAGATCGGAAACATCGAAATGGCTGATGGTGCGCAGGCCCGATTCGCCTCCAATCAGGCGTTGCCATGACGCCTCGACACCGCAGGCAAGCGGTGTTACTAACCCGAGACCTGTGACTACGACTCGCCGCATGGTTAAAAACAGTGCTGATGAATAGGAATAATCTTAAGCAGCAGCCGCGTGTTGCTGGATATAATTGATGGCATCCTGAATGGTCAGGATTTTTTCTGCGGCTTCATCGGGAATCTCGCAGTTGAATTCTTCTTCGAACGCCATGACGAGTTCGACCGTATCCAGGCTGTCTGCGCCCAGATCATCGATAAAGCTGGCTTCGGGAACGGCTTTGGCTTCGTCCACGCCCAGATGTTCCACTACGATTTTTTTCACACGTGCACCGATGTCGCTCATATCTATCATCCTCGTTGTTGTGACAGTCTTGGGGTGCTAACTAGCATAGGGAATTTAGTTTGGCTAGGATATTTTCCACCCCCTATGTTTACACCATTAGTAACCCGCCATTGACGTGAATCGTCTGGCCGGTGATGTAGCTCGCCGCGTCGCTGGCTAGAAACAGCACGCTGCCTGCGACATCCTCGGGTAATCCGAAACGCCCGGCGGGGATATTGTCCGTGATGCGTTTCTGCTGCTCTTCATTCAGCGCATCGGTCATCGCCGTTTTGATAAAGCCGGGTGCTACGCAGTTAACGGTCACATTGCGCGAGGCCACTTCCTGGGCGATGGATTTAGTCATACCGGCAATGCCGGCTTTTGCCGCACAGTAATTAGCCTGACCAGGATTGCCCATCGTACCCACGACCGAGGTGATATTGATGATGCGGCCATGGCGGCGCTTGAGCATACCCTTCATGGCAGCACGGATAAGGCGGAAACTAGCAGTGAGATTCACATCAATTACCTGTTGCCAGTCCTCGTCCTTCATGCGCAGGCTTAGATTATCGCGCGTGATGCCCGCATTGCACACCAGAATATCGATAGTGCCGTGCGCCACTTCCGCATCTTTGACCAAGGCCTCGATAGAGGCGGGATCAGAGAGATTGCAGGTAAGGCACGTAGCTCCGCCGCCCAGTTCTTGGTTAAGCGCATGTAATGCCTCCGTGCGCGTGCCGGAGAGGACAAGCTTCGCCCCCCCCTGGTGCAATGCCCGCGCAATGCCACCGCCGATACCACCCGTAGCGCCCGTGATGAGTGCTGTTTTGCCTGCAAGTGAAAACATAGAGACTCTCTTTGATACGTTGAAGATGAACAAGATGTATCTTATATATTAAAGTGATGATCAACCTATTATATAGAGCATAGCATGACCTCCTTCACGGCGAGCCTGATCCAGCTAAATGCCCAGGACGATATGGGCCAGAACCTTGCTTTAGCTGAGCGCTTGATGCGCCAGGCTAAAGAAGGAGGGGCGGATTTCGTGTTGCTGCCGGAGAATGCTTTTTTCATGCAGGAGCCGGGCAAAGGCGCGCACCCCTCGCCGGAGGCAGTCATCCTGCGATGCAGCGAGCTGGCGCGTGAGATGAAACTCTGGATATTGATAGGCTCGGTGCAGATGCAGGCGCCGGAAGGAAAATCCTTCAACCGTTCGCTTCTTATAGATGACACCGGTACAATCTGTGCAGGCTACGACAAGATTCATTTGTTCGATGTCACGCTTAAAAATGGAGAAACCTACCACGAATCGGCGCGCATCGAAGGCGGCAAGGAGGCCGTGCTGGCTAAAACGCCCTGGGGCAGGCTCGGCATGACCGTCTGTTACGATGTGCGCTTTCCGCAGCTTTACCGCGCGCTTGCCCAGGCCGGTGCCGATTTCCTGAGCGTGCCTTCCGCCTTCACCTACCCAACCGGCAGCGCACACTGGCATGCGCTCCTGCGCGCACGCGCCATTGAAAACGGCGCCTATGTCTTTGCCCCGGCGCAATGCGGCATGCATCCAGGTAGCCGTCGCACTTACGGTCATTCGCTCATCGTGAATCCCTGGGGCGAGATTATCGCCGAAGGCAGCGAAGACAGGCCGGGCATCCTTACCGCCCTTATCGACACGGCAAAAATCGTCGAGGCGCGCACCATGGTGCCAAGCCTCACCCATGATCGCGAGTTTGAGATGAAGAATTGTTAAAAAATCCGCGCGTCATTACCCCTATAAAATTTCTATCACTTTCTTTGTTGACATCGCAATCGTCCTTGCCTATAAGTTGCCTCCCCGCGAAAGACGGGTGACGCGATAGAGGCCGGCAACGGCGGATATCCTGGTGTTTTACAGAGTGAATAGAGCATTTAAGCGCAGGTGATGGCGTGTGGAAATTTCCGTACGCTGTTATTTGTGCTAAACCATGTAATTTTTTTAACAATTTTTATTTGGTCGCAATGCTTCTTTGTGCCGCGAGGCCTTGGAAGTATGTGACAGCGTGCGAGTCAATCAATTCGCTTTATTTGAGGACTATTCAATTAGTCTAGACTAAAGCTTGGATCACAACTTGAGAGTTTGATCCTGGCTCAGAACGAACGCTGGCGGCAGGCTTAACACATGCAAGTCGAACGGTTGTAGCAATACAGCAGTGGCGCACGGGTGAGTAACGCGTGGGAACGTACCTTTCAGTTCGGAATAACAGCGGGAAACTGCTGCTAATACCGGATATTCTCCTCGGAGGAAAGATTTATCGCTGAAAGATCGGCCCGCGTCAGATTAGCTAGTTGGTGGGGTAATGGCCTACCAAGGCTCCGATCTGTAGCTGGTCTGAGAGGACGACCAGCCACACTGGAACTGAGACACGGTCCAGACTCCTACGGGAGGCAGCAGTGGGGAATATTGGACAATGGGCGAAAGCCTGATCCAGCCATGCCGCGTGAGTGATGAAGGCCTTAGGGTTGTAAAGCTCTTTTGTCAGGGAAGATAATGACGGTACCTGAAGAATAAGCACCGGCTAACTTCGTGCCAGCAGCCGCGGTAATACGAAGGGTGCTAGCGTTGTTCGGAATTACTGGGCGTAAAGAGCGCGTAGGCGGTTATACAAGTCAGAGGTGAAATCCCGGAGCTTAACTCCGGAACTGCCTTTGAAACTGTATGACTGGAGTGTGTGAGGGGATAGCGGAATTCCTAATGTAGAGGTGAAATTCGTAGATATTAGGAGGAACACCGGTGGCGAAGGCGGCTATCTGGCACACAACTGACGCTGAGGCGCGAAAGCGTGGGGATCAAACAGGATTAGATACCCTGGTAGTCCACGCCGTAAACGATGAGTGCTAGCCGTTGGGCCCGTAGGGTTCAGTGGCGCCGCTAACGCATTAAGCACTCCGCCTGGGGAGTACGGTCGCAAGATTAAAACTCAAAGGAATTGACGGGGACCCGCACAAGCGGTGGAGCATGTGGTTTAATTCGAGGCAACGCGAAGAACCTTACCAGGCCTTGACATGGGGAGTATGGATACCAGAAAAGGTATCCTTCAGTTTGGCTGGCTCCCACACAGGTGCTGCATGGCTGTCGTCAGCTCGTGTCGTGAGATGTTGGGTTAAGTCCCGCAACGAGCGCAACCCTCATCCTTAGTTGCCAACAGGTTAAGCTGGGAACTCTAAGGAAACTGCCGGTGATAAGCCGGAGGAAGGTGGGGATGACGTCAAGTCTTCATGGCCCTTACGGCCTGGGCTACACACGTGCTACAATGGCGGTGACAATGGGCAGCCAACCCGCAAGGGTGCGCTAATCTCAAAAAGCCGTCTCAGTTCGGATTGCACTCTGCAACTCGAGTGCATGAAGCTGGAATCGCTAGTAATCGTAGATCAGCATGCTACGGTGAATACGTTCCCGGGTCTTGTACACACCGCCCGTCACACCATGGAAGTTGGTTCTACCTTAAGCTGCCCAAGCTAACCGCAAGGAGGCAGGCAACCACGGTAGGGTCAATGACTGGGGTGAAGTCGTAACAAGGTAGCCGTAGGGGAACCTGCGGCTGGATTACCTCCTTTCTAAGGAAAAGAAGTATCAATCGTGAACATTCATGTTCACCATTTATTTCTTATACTTACATATCCACATCGCCGTCACCTGTGCCTAGATGCTCTATTTGTAAAATGAAAAAGCCCCGGTCTCTTTAGTGAGTCGGGGCTTTTATGTATTGTCACCCCGCATTTATTGCGGGGTCTTGTGCAATTATGTTGTGTCCCTTACAAGGATTTTGGAATCGCTTTTTTAATTTTAGGGACTGGAATTGCTCTTTAATTTTAAAGGGGGCGAGCATAGATCGCCCCCGCTTTCGCCTTCGCAAAGCTTCGTCGGACAAGCCACTCCCCCTCGCTATCGCGGGGTCGTACCGTCTCATACCAATTTGTCTCCCCGCACTTGTTGCGGGGCCCCGTTTTTATAATGATCCAGACCCCGCAATGCACTATGCTTATGCGGGGTGACAGAGAAGAAGCAAACAACAATGCAATTTGATTATGACAAAGAGACCGACTCGCTGTATATCACGCTTGCGCCGGGCGGCAGCGTTGAATCCGAGGAAGTCTCCGATAATATTATCCTGAATTTTAACGCACAGGGACGCGTAGTTGGCATCGATCTCCAGCACGCGAGCCAGCAATCCGATCTCGGCAATTTCTTCATAAGCGAATTGAATATATATTAACCATAGAATTACAGAATGTTATGCGATTTACTCTAATTTACAATGGCAAATTACCTCCTCAGAAAGGCAAGAAAGGAACTACTAAAGAAAAATGGGATATAAGACATAAAATACATCCACAGTTGCTCGAATTATGGCAGAAGAGTCAGACCTTAAAAGATGTAAAAGTTGCTTCAAAGATTCCGCCTGTGGGCCAAGCGTTTAATATGCAATTTTCGCATCACGATGATAGCTATCAATTTCGCGAGGCTCCAAATGATCGGGACTTATATGAGCCGCTTGAAATAAAAGGTCAAAAATTCATTCCTTTAATTAGGAAAAGTATGGCACTGATTTGCGATCTTGACATTTTGTTTCTGAGAAAAGAAGAACCTGGAGCAATTATTAGCCAGGGTGATCCGGATAATAGAATTAAGACGCTTATTGATGGATTGAGAATGCCCCAATGCCCCGATGAGATGAATAATGCTGGCAACGATCTTCCTTCTCCGATGCACTGTTTACTACAAGACGATTCACTAATTGCTGGATATAGTATACGTACAGAACGTCTGTTATCGACGCCGGAAAGTTTAGAGGAAGATGTGATGCTGATTATTGGTGTCACCATTAAGGTGACACGAGTCAGCGGTTATAATTTGTCTTTAGTGAGTGGATGATACGCCACTGTAACTTCCCTCTACCGCAATAGCATAACATGATAAGAATCTCAGAAATTCCCCAGCAACCCGGACTATTTCCCAGTCCATTTCTTTAATCTCTTGCCATACATAACCTAATAGGTTATATTAAACTCCAAGAGATAGGGTGTTCATGGGGATACGCGATTGCCGCCATAAAGGGCTAAAGGAACTTTATATATGTGGGCATACCGCAAAGATTGGTGTGCGTTACCTCAAAAATGTCCGATTGATTCTCGATTTGCTCGATGAGTTGGTGGATATAAAAGATTGCAATGAAATAAAGGATTTTCATGCGTTGAAAGGTGACCGCAAAGGGACTTATTCAATGCATGTCACCGGCAACTATTGCATCACATTCAAATGGGACGGCGAACACGTCTACGATCTGGATTTTGAAGATTACCACTGAAGGAGAATGAACTATGCTAAAACGCGAACCCAATCGCAAGCCCTCGCTGCCCGGCGAGATATTGCACGAGCTTTATCTGAAGCGCAGCGGCATTACCATCAAGGCATTTGCCGAAGCCATAGGCTGCACGCCCAAGCATGTCAGCAATGTCATTCACGGCAAGGCGCGCATTGAGGCGGAGCTTGCGACGCGCATTGCCGCCGTCCTTGGTACCACCATCGAGTTATGGCTGAGATTGCAGAATACCACCGACATGTGGAACGCCCGCCGCAAGATGAAGGGCTGGAAACCGCACCGGACTTTCCACCAGCCGGGAACCTGTGCCTGAACTTTCAGGCTGGATATTCTCCGGTTGCAGCTTCCCCGCTTGGGCTGGTAGAAATAGCTGGAAACTATGGGAGGGCGCGCATGCGTTTTCTGCACGATTATTTCAGCGACCCTAAGAAAATCCGTAGGATATTGCGCATCCATGCCTGGATTTTCCTCAGCGTTTCGGCAGGCTATTACGTCTATTATCTCGCCACACTGCACGGGCTGGTCGATCGCGACGGCAATCCTTTCGGGCGCGATTTTACCTTTTTCTGGCGCGCAGCGCAGATTTTGAAACATGGCGAGGTGGGCGGCCTTTATTCCCCCTCCACTTACGCTGATAGCTTAAGCGCCTTATTCACTATTCCGCTTGCCTGCGACTGGCGTTACCCGCCTTATTTCTTATTTCTCCTCTGGCCGTTTACCTTTTTCTCCTCTTACAGTTGGGCCTATGGCTGCTGGACGCTCATCAATACCCTCTCTTTCGCGCTGGCCCTTTTCTGGCGCTCGCATCTTTCCGGCACATGGCGATGGATTGTATTTTCCGCCCCCATGGTGCTGCTCAATCTCTTTGTCGGGCAAGCGGGACTTTTGGTGGCCGCCTTGTTTATCGGCGGATTCCGCCTGCTTGCCAACTATCCGGGTTGGGCGGGAGTGCTGCTCGGGCTCATTTCCCTAAAACCGCAATTCGCGCTGCTTATCCCCTTCATCCTGCTGGCGCTTAAGCAATATAAAGCCTTTCTCACCGCCTCCCTCACCTTCGGTGGCATGATGCTGGCGAGCCTTATCACCTTCGGCTGGGAGAGCTGGCAGGGCTTCTTTGCCTATAACCTCTCGCGCTTAACGCAGCCTTTGCCCGGCAAAATGATTTCGCTATATGCCGCACTGCAATTATTCGAGGTGCCGGCCTCCCTGGCTTTTTATCTGCAGGCTTTGCTTGCCATGGCGGTGACCGCCGCCTTATGCCTGCGGCTGCGTCCGATGCGCAAAATGCCCTGGGTGCATCTGCTCAAGCTCATCGTCCCTGCCCTTTATCTGGTGACGCCTTACACCTTCGTCTATGATCTGTGTTTGCTGGATGCGGTATGGATAGTCTGGCTGCATCATCAGGACAGGCAAAGGCTCGGGGCCTTTGACGTACTGCTCTGGCTCGCCTTATGGTACGCGCCTTTATTCAACCATGCGCTTTATGCGGATCGCCTGCCGCTCATTCCTATCCTGTTGCTCCTGGCCTTCATCACCGCCTGGAACAGCGCCAAGCCCGGCATACGCCACCTTCCCTAAAGGGTTTAGGAATGCTATATAGAGCGCCTATGCAATCCACATTACTCATCACCGGCGGGGCCGGATTCATCGGCAGTGCTTTCGTGCGCCTTGCCTTGGAACGCGGCTATAAGATCGTGGTGCTGGATGCGCTTACCTATGCCGGCAGGCGTGAGAATCTTGCCGATATCAAAAACGATATCGAGCTGGTGGTAGGGGATATAGGCGATCGCGCTTTGGTGGATGGCCTGCTCACCGCGCACCGCCCTTCAGGCGTGCTGCATTTTGCCGCCGAGTCGCATGTCGATAATTCGATTGCCAGTCCCGGCGCCTTTATCGCCACCAATATCGACGGGACTTACACGCTGTTGGAAGCGGTGCGCGCGTATTACAACGCGCTTCCCCAGGCGGCAAAAGAGGCTTTCCGTTATGTGCAGATTTCCACTGACGAAGTGTTCGGCTCACTTGGTGATACCGGCTATTTCAGCGAAACTTCGCCTTACGCGCCCAACTCCCCCTACTCCGCCTCCAAAGCCGCTGCCGATCACTTGGTACGTGCCTGGCACCATACATACGGCCTGCCCACGCTTATCACCCATTGCAGCAATAATTACGGCCCGCGCCAATTGCCGGAGAAGCTCATCCCCGTCATTATCACCCGCGCGCTTGCAGGCGCCCCGCTGCCGGTTTACGGCGATGGCTGCCAGGTGCGCGACTGGATTCATGTCGAGGATCACTGCCGCGGCATATTACTCGCGCTCGAGAAAGGCCGCATCGGCGAGCATTATTGCTTCGGCGGGCGTGCCGAACATAGAAATATCGACCTGGTGCGGCTCATCTGCACCACACTCGACACGCTCCGCCCGCGTAAAGAGGCCGGCTCCTATAGTGGCCAAATCACCTTCGTGCCCGACCGACCCGGCCATGACAGACGCTATGCCATTGATGACAGCAAGGCTGAAAAAACGCTGGGATTTACGCGAAAATGGGAGTTTAATCAGGGTATTGGGGCGACAGTGGACTGGTATTTGACAAACGCTGCCCGGTATTCTTTGTAGGGGCTAGGTTGCAACCCTTAAGATTTCTCTCGCTTTTTGCGCTATTTTCCTCTATAAGACCTTTGTTACTCTTCGATTGATGACAGTTGCCGCATGGCGCAAGCCTTGAATTTGAGCGGTGGTGCCGGAAGGCACGATGTAAGAAGTTGCCTTACCGTTTTTCTTATTTTCCCTGGCGTTGAATAAAGAGTCCCTACGATTGCCGCATGGTGCGGCAGCGTATTTTAATGCCAAGAAATAAGGACACCTATGACTATGAATGACTTTTCAGGCTTCGGCCTGTCGCCTGCGCTGATGGAAATTCTCACGCGCATGAATTACACCACCCCCACCCCCATCCAGATGCAGGCGATTCCGCCGGCGCTTCTGGGCAAGGACGTGCTGGGATCAGCGCAGACCGGCACCGGCAAAACCGCTGCCTACGCTATCCCTCTCATGATGAAACTGACGCAGAACCCAAGGGGTGCAGCGCTCATTCTCACCCCCACGCGCGAGCTTGCAACCCAGGTAATGACGGTCATCAAGCAAATGCTCGGCACGCGCAGCACCATCCAGACCGCGTTGCTTATCGGCGGCGAGTCGATGGGGCCGCAATTCTCGCAATTGCGTAACCGTCCGCGCCTCATCATCGGCACGCCGGGGCGCATCAACGATCATCTGGAACGCGGCACACTCATGCTGCATGACGCCAGTTTTCTCGTGCTTGACGAAACCGACCGCATGCTCGACATGGGCTTCTCCTCGCAAATCGAGAAGATTGCCAAATTCCTGCCCAAGATCCGCCAGACCCTCATGTTTTCGGCAACCTTTCCGCATAACATCCTGGCGTTATCGAAGCAGTATCTGACCGACCCCGTGCGCATTCAGTGCGGCGAAAGCAGCGCGCCTGCCACCAACATCACCCATGAAACCGTCCATACGGGCGATGCCAATAAATACGACATGCTGATTAAAGAGCTTAGCAAGCGCGAAGGCTCCATTATCGTGTTCGTCAAAACCAAGCGCAGCGCCGAACGCCTCGCCATCCGCCTCAACAAGCAGCATTTAAACGCCGAGGCCATTCACGGCGACTTAAAGCAGAGCCGCCGCGACCGCGTCATTGCCGCATTCCGCGACAAGAAACACCGTGTCATGGTGGCAACCGACGTCGCCGCGCGCGGGCTTGATATTCCGCATATCGAGCATGTCATCAACTTCGATCTGCCGCATGCGCCGGAGGATTACATCCACCGTATTGGCAGAACGGCGCGCGCCGGGGCACAAGGCTCGGCCATCTCGTTCATTTCGCCGGAAGATGCCGGCAAATGGCGTGCCATCAACCAGCTCATGAATCCGGGCGCCATTTTACCGCGCGAACAAAGACCCTCCTCGCCCCGTCCTAATAAAAACCGCAGGCATTTCCACGCACGCGGGCGCGATGGCAGACAGGCGCAAGCCCAGGCATCGGCTTAAATAGAAAATAAGAAGAAGGGGTGGGATCCCCATCCCTTTTTTCTTATAATTTATCCTGAGAGAAGCGCATAATTGCGCGCATAGCCCAACAACAGGGCAAGTTTTTGTGGCGCAATCTCCTCACCACGATAAATATTGCGGGCAAGCGCCTCGCTTAATGTCCGGTCATCCGCAAAACTTTTCCCGTAAGCCGCAAGCCTTCCAAAGACGGCTTTGGACATGGTTTTAACGCGCTTGCCCACGCCCATATCCCCGACTCCCATTTCGCGCAGCGAGCGATCCATATCGTCGAACAGCGCCTCGAGCAGCAACCTGCGTAGGACTTCCGAAGCATCGTCGTTTAATTTGTGCAGCGCCAGAAAGACATGCAGCAGGATAATGTCGAACCGCCCGTCAAGCGTATCGGGCACCGCGCAATCCGCATAGAAAAATGCTTTCCGCGACTGGCCGACGAGTGCTATATAAAGGGCTTGTGCTTCTCGCCTCTGGGCGATGGAGGGAAACCAGGAACGTAACTGTGCAATCATCATGATCAAACTCTGGCAATATTTATGCGCTGCGTCAATGCTGGTGCTGATGGCTTCCTGCATCAATACGGTAGCGCACGGGCACTTGAAAGAAGACGAAGCGCTCTCAAACATCAAAGTCGGCACCACGACCAAGGCCGAGGCACTGCATGCGCTGGGGTCGCCTTCGAGCGAGTCAAGCTTCGGCCCCACCACATGGTATTACGTCTCGAGCATCCGCCAGAACCGCTCCATTTTTTCGCCGCAAATCATCGACCAGCATGTGACTGAAATCGCGTTCGACGGCAGCGGCGTAGTCGCCTCGGTGAAGGAATATGCGCTGAAAGACGGCAAAAACATCGAGATCGCTACGCGCACTACTCCCACCGAAGGCCAGCATCTGGGATTTTTCGAACAGATCATGGGCAATCTCGGGCGGTTCAATAAGGACGATAGCGGCACCAGCAACAGCCACACTCACGGCAATACCGGCGTCCCGAGCCCAAGCGGCTATCCGCGGTAGGGGAATGGTGGATGATGCTCGTCATCGCCCGAGTTTGCGTAAGCAAACTCGGGTGATGACGGTTCCCAGACAACTACCCCGCCATGGCTTCGAGCGGGCGGCGGGCAACCTTCTGCTCGCCTTGAAAATGCAGCACCTCGTAACTCTGCACGCAGTCAGCCTCCGGTGGAACAGCACTAGCCTGGTTGCGCCACAGGCTATAGCGCACGATTTCCCACCGCTCGGCATCAAGTGCCACGGCATGAAAATGCAGATTAGCATTTTTAACGAGCGTTTCCTGCGCGCGTTTTTCCTTGGCGAACAAGACCTCCAGATCGTCCTCGGGCGCTATCATGTCGCGCTCGCGCACGGCATATTGCGGCGCAAACGACGTATTACCATACACCGAATCGAGCACCATCCAGCTGCGCACGCGCGGGCGGTGAAATGTCTCAATCACGCCGCGGAAGAGGTCGTTGAACAAAAAGCTGCGCGCAGCCGCCGCATCCGACCAGATATAAAACGGTGCATAGATGCTGTCATTGGCGCTGAACAGATAGGATTTATGCACAAGCCCGGGGAGCCCGTGAAACAATTTGCTGCGTTTCTCGACGCGGCTCCTGATAAGCGCCGGATCATATCCGAAGGGAAGCTCGATGGAGTACTGCATGGCGAGCATAGTGCGTGAACCTGATGCAATGAGGGAGAAGATAAAAGAAGCAAGCGTTCTTAATTAAGGAAGCGTCCGCCAATTGCAAGCGGAATTTCAGAAATGCTGGTAGCCCTTGCGCATAAGGATAATTTCTTTTCCCGCTTTATCCAGCGCGCGCACTTCTTTTTCGTGCGTCATCCTGCCGATGCGCGCAAGGCGAACCCCAAGCCGTGCCGCTATTGCTAAAAGCGTTTCATGCGCCGTTGCAGGCGCGGTAAAAAGCAATTCATAATCGTCACCACCGGCCAGCACTTTTTCATATAAACTAGCGCTGCGCGGCACCCCGTCCGAGAGCGGAATATCGTGCCAATGAAGCGTCGCTCCCACCTGCGAACGGTCGGCAATATGGCCCATATCCTGCATCAGCCCGTCGGAAATATCGATGCAGGCCGTGGCGATATCACGCACCGCCTCGCCGAACGCAACACGCGGACAAGGCAGCAGGTAACGTTCAAGCAAGCGTTGCCGCGCGCCGGCCTCTATCCCGTCCACATTCCTGCCTCGCACTATCTCTAATCCGAGGGCCGCATCGCCTATGCTTCCCGTAACATAGACCGCATCCCCCTCTTGCGCGCCGGCGCGTTTTAGCGCCTTGCCTTGAGGCACATGTCCGAGCATGGTCACGGATAAAGAAAGCACGCCCGGCGTGCGTGTCGTATCCCCGCCCAAGAGCGTGATGCCATACGCCTCCTGATCTATCCGCAGGCCCTCGGCAAAATCGGCTATCCATGCCTCGCCCTTGGTATCGGGTAGCATGATCGCCAGCAAATAACCGTAAGGTTTGGCACCCATTGCCGCCAAATCGGAAAGATTCACGCGCAGCAATTTGCGCGCGATGAGCGAAGGCGCATCGGATGCCATAAAATGCACGCCTTCCACGATGGCATCTTTCGTCACCACCAGATCGCAAGCAGCGGGCAGCGCCATTATGGCAGCATCGTCCTTTAATCCGAGCGCGGCTTTCTCGCCGACAGCAAGCGGGGCGAAATAACGGGCGATGATGTCAAATTCCTGCATGGCTTAAGCTTTGCGCAGTTTCCGCATCAGCGTGTCCAGCAGGCCATTGACGAATCCCACTTCCTGCACCTCAAAGAAACGGCTGGTAAGCGTTACATATTCATCGATAATGACGGGGGGCTTGAGACTGTGCGAATAGTTCGTCTCATAAACGGCGCAGGCAATAATGGCAAGCAGCAGCGGACTCATGCGCTCCACTGTCCACTTATCATTGAGCGAGGATTTGATAATGGCGTCGATTTCCTCCTTATGTTCCATCACACCCGTCAGCAGCTTGCGCAGATAGGCTGTATCCGGCTCGGCATCACGGCTGATGACGCGGCTGCCGGAGGATTTATCGTCCTGCCACTGCGCCAGATATTCCTCGAGCAGCTTCTCAGGCAATGTTGCTTCGTCGGTAATCTTAAGCCGGTAGATGCATTGCACGGCAGCAACGCGCGCACTCGATTTGCGCCGCAAGGAGAGCGGAACGGGTTTATCGCTCATTTCATGTCCCATTGTTGTTTAAGCGCCAGCATATGCAGACAGGCTTCCGCCGCATCACGCCCTTTATTTCCCTGCCCCACCGCCGCGCGTTCCCAGGCTTGCTCCTTATTCTCCACCGTCAGGATGCCATAGCCGAGGGGCGCCAGATGGTTCATCGCCAGATCGTTTAAACCACGTGCAGATTCGGTGCACACATAATCATAATGCGTCGTCTCACCGCGAATGACGCACCCCAAGGCTATATATCCGTCATATTTGCGGCTTTCTATGGCAAAACGCACCGCCGCCGGAATCTCGAAAGCACCCGGCACGGCGACGAAATCATGGCTCGCTCCTGCCTGCTCCAGGCGCGCGACGGCGCCGCGCATCATCTCATCGGCGATATCTTCGTAAAAACGCGCCACAACAATACAAAAATGGGGCATGAGAGACAGGGAACGGTTACAGATTAAACTGGTTTGTTTGTACCTTATCTTTATTATATTATCACCCAATAACTAACAATCCATCACTTGCCTTATGCACCGCTTTTTTAAATTTAGCTGCATCATCCTGGCTATCCTTATCGTATCAGCCTTGGCCGTCCCCCTTCTGGTGCCAGTGGATCGCATGAAAGAGCCGGTACTAACCCGTATCGAGGCGGCGACCGGGCGCAAGGTGAGCATGAGCAAGATAAGCCTCTCGCTTTTTCCGATGTTGGCTTTTAAAGCCCAGGACGTGAAAATCGGCAATCCTGACTGGGCGGGCGGCGGTGATATGGCGGTGATGGATGCGCTTGATATCGGCGTGGAGCTGATGCCATTACTGCACGGAGAGCTCCGCCTGAAGAAACTCACGCTGGATAAGCCCGTGCTCACCCTTGTCAAGCAAGGCACACAAGCTAACTGGCAGCTTGACGGAGCAGCACCTCAAAAACCCTCCAAACCGGACAGCGCACACCGGCCAGGCAATGGTTTCTTTCTTGGCAACGTCAGTATTAAGAATGGCACGGCCGTCTATAAGGATATGAGCGCCAATACGGTGACGACACTCACCGACATAAACTTAACGCTCACTGCTACCGATGCCGCGACAAAAGCCACGCTTGACGGCAGCGCTACGATCAATGGAAATAAAATCGCCCTCACCCTCACGCTCGCAAACCCGCTTGGGGCAAGCAGGGGAGAACTATCGGACGCGGAACTTACCTTCACTTCCGGCCCGCTGACCTTCACCTGGAAAGGCACGCTTTCTGGCCTCAATACCGTACCGAGTCTCACCGGCAATGTGACTATCCCTCAACTCGATATGCGCGAAGTCGCGGGTGACAAGGAAAAGACTTCTCCTACAACTTCGGCAGCGCCCGCAAGCAATGGCCATTGGAGCGATGCGCCTATTAACTGGAGCGTGTTTTCGCGCGCGGATGCCAATCTCACCATCACCATCGACAAGCTTATCCTGCCTAAAACCACGCTTGAAAATATCGTGCTGGATGTAGGGCTTGCAAACGGCAGCCTGCATCTTTCTACCCATACTATCGCCGCTTACGGCGGAACGATTACGGCCACACTCAGCGCTGACAGCACCGGCGAGGTGAGCATGCAAGCCTCTGCAGCTGGCGTGCAGGCCGCACCTTTGCTGCAGGATTTCGCCCATATGGATAAATTAAGCGGCACGCTTGCAGGCGCAATCGCAGTAAACAGCCACGGCGCAAGCGAACGCAACTTAATAGCCAACCTCGCAGGCACCGGCGATTTCCACCTCAAGGACGGCGAATATAAGGGCAGGAATATCCTCGCTATGGCACGCGGCATCACTTCCGCATTCACCCAGGCAAGCGAGGAGAGTACGCGTTTTTCTACTCTATCGGGCAGCTATGTAATTAAGACAGGCATTGTATCCAACAGTGATTTGAAACTCATCTCCCCTCTGCTCAACGCCGGCGGCGCAGGGAATGTTGATTTGCCGAACTGGCAGGTGCATTACGTGCTCAAGCCGGAACTGGTCGCAACCATCCCCATCCGCATTGACGGCCCGCCCGACAATCCCAGCTACCGACCCGATTTGCAGGCCGCCATCAGCGAAAATCTTAAAGATCCGAAAAAACTGCGGGAAAACGCCAAACGCCTTTTTAACAAAAACACGCTCCAGGGCTTGCTACGGTAGGAAGAGGCTACTTCTTCCTGAAAGCATCGAGCGTGATGATTTTGGCGCTTTCCTTGGCTCCTTCTCCCGTCGCAGTCACCGACATGGGAGGCGGAGGGGGAGGGGGCGGTATATCGTCGCTGATATCCACCTGCTCGTGATGAAACTGAAGACCGAACTTAGTGCTCGGATCGGCAAACCCGGTGAGCGCCGCAAAGGGCACGAAAAGCTTTTCAGGGACATTATTGAAGCTCAGCGCCACGCGGAAGCTGTCCTGTTCCACGAATAAATCCCAAAACTGATGCTGCAGAACGATGGTGATTTCCTGCGGGTATTTGCTGCGCAACATTTCCGACATCATGACGCCAGGCATGTCGGTGCGAAAGGAAATGAAAAAATGATGTACGCCCGGAAGGCCGGTGCGCTGCACCTGGCGCAGTATATCGCGCACCACACCGCGCATGGCATTATCGACAAAACCCGCATAATTGAGTGTATCGCTCATCCCGTCTTCCTATACTAAAATCAATCCCGACTCTACCGCTAATTTCCTGCTTCTGGCTCCTCGTTCCTCGCTCCTGATATAAGTGAGGGGTTTCTGTTGCCCGGCACCCCTCCGGCCGCGTTACGTGCTAGAGCACGCGCTCGCCCAATTAGGCAGCAGCGCGGACTTCTACGACAGTGTTGTCGTTAGCAGCAACAAATGCCTGGTTATCGTTGGCATTTAAAGGTTTGATCCATTAAGGCGGTATCATGCCTGGCAAAAATTACTCCTTTATTGCGCCCGTCGATCCTGATTCGCCCCCGCAAAACTAGAGAACGTCCTCCTTCGCTAAAGCTTCGGAGGACACTCCCACGCCTAAGCTCGCCTTCGTGTGTCAGGCTTTTGAAGGGCCTGCCACCCGAAGCCGAAGGGTGGTGGTGGAGGCGCCGGGTTCTGCCCCCGGGTCCGAATCGCCTATTCCAAGCAACCGTTTATTGCCATAGCTGTTGCCAGCAAACATTAGTATAGCCCTATTCGCGGCAAAAGTGAAGTCGTAAAGTTGCGGGTTGCAAGTTGCGCCTTGCAGGCTATAAAAGCTCACCAAGAGCGGGAATAACAAAGGAATAACCATGGCACTTACCGACGAACAGAGCAGGGAAATCGCCGCCGCGCGCGGCCAGGCGCTGCCCACATTCAGAGCCGTTTGCCCGGCGCTTGAAGAGATTCTCTACCAGCCTCTGCCCGTCCTCGATCATGGTTTCGTGCGCGTGATCGACTATATGGGCGATGACGCCGCCATCGTACAGGCGGCACGCGTATCCTACGGCCGGGGCACTAAAAAAGTGAATGAGGATGCCGGCCTCATCAATTACCTCATGCGCCACCGCCACTCCACCCCCTTTGAAATGTGCGAGATCAAGTTCCACATCAAGCTGCCGATTTTCGTCGCGCGCCAGTGGATTCGCCACCGCACCGCCAATGTGAATGAATATTCGGCGCGCTATTCCATCCTCGACCGCGAATTCTATATTCCTGCCGCAGAGCAGCTCTCCGCCCAGTCCAAAAGCAATCGCCAGGGGCGCGGTGATTTGGTGGAGGGAGCCGAAGCCAAGCGCGTGTTCGAATTGCTGAAGAACGATGCCGAGCAGGTCTACGATCATTACATCGAGATGCTCAATGAGGACGATACGGGTGCCGCTATTAATGCGGAGAATAAAGGGCTCGCACGCGAGCTGGCGCGCATGAATCTCACGCTCAATTACTACACCCAATGGTACTGGAAGGTGGATCTGCATAACCTGATGCATTTTCTGTCGCTGCGCGCCGACGCACATGCCCAGTATGAAATCCGCGTCTATGCCGAGGCGATGCTCGATATCTTCAAACGCTGGCTGCCGGCAAGCTATGACGCTTTTGTCAATTATCGCATGGGCGGGGCTTCTCTCTCCGCCAAGGGACTCAACTGCCTGCGCCGCATGCTGGCAGGCGAAGAAGTGACGCAGGCCTCAAGCGGCATGAGCAAGGGCGAATGGGCTGAATTCGTTATCTCTATGGCATTAAAATTATATACTCCAATTTAGAAGAGTGCCCATATGAGTAATCAGAAGAAACGGGAGGAGAATCGAAAGAAACACCAAAAATTTCTTGAAAAAGAATTCCCTAATATCGAATCAACGCCACTTAAGGGGGGCAATGGTTTCTTATGGAAAGTGCTAAGAGAATCTCAATTATTAGCTGTCAAATCACTTTATCAAACCAATCGCTTAGAAAGATTCAAAAGCGAAATCCAAATAATGGATAAGCTGAAAAACATTGAAGGAATTGTTCCTCTATTGGCTTCTTCAACAAATAACCCTGAGTGTGCTTATATAGTAATGCCTTGGTATCAAAATGGTTCTGCAGAAAAACTTGTTTCATCATTGCATGATTCTTCACCAGACGGCAGTAAAGCCGTCGAATTTATGCTCGATATTGCGCGAATAATTCAAAAAATTCATGCAATTAATACTAAAGGCTATGCGCACAGAGATTTGAAGCCCGCCAATATATTAATCAATGATATAGGCAAACCTCACGTGGCCGACTTTGGACTTTGTATTGATCTTGAAGAAATGCCAGACACACGTATAACGCCCGTATATGAAATAGTGGGAGCCCTAGCATATCGTGCGCCAGAATTTCTCCGAGGAAGATTAGATAGTAGCGATCATCGACCCGGAGATATTTTTGCACTTGGTAGAATGCTATGGGCTTTTCTTGTCGGTAAGGAACCGTATCAGATTACAGACTTCGAGTTTTCTCAAGATAGAACCTTACAGAATCGTTCCATAAGGCGCATGCAGCTTCTTAAAAATTTAATTGAGGTATCAACATATGTTGACCCTCAAAGAAGAATCGATATTTCAGGATTCATTGCCTATTTAGAAGAGTGGCAAAAGCAACATGCGCCACACTCTACAGAGGGAATCATCGATTCAATTAACGAAAATCCAAGTCAACGGGCTTATCTTGAAAATAGAAATACAGCGCAAGAAGTGTCTAAGCATTTTGAGCAGCTAGAATCCTTGTTAACAACGGAACTTGATGCGCTTGTTGTGGAATGGCGTAAGGTAAAAAAAATGACTCAGAGAGGAAATGAGGTGGTAGTCAACAATCAACTCTATATAGCTGAGGGGTGCCCATCATCGTCACTTCACGCAAATAATCCCACACATGTATTATTTGTCTTATTAAACATTGGAAATTCATCACTTGCCCCTATGCTAAATCTTTCTATCGCTTTTCGCACCGATCTTAATCAGAAAGATAATCAAGAATGCGAAATAATAGCGAAATATACTCCAAAATATGCGGCCGGTCAGCCTATGCCTACGGAGTTTAAATTACCGTGGCCCTTAAATTTTAGCTATAATGATCACAGCGTACCATTAAAAATAG
>Ga0206872_10135_pt1 | contig 21777 bp, 20 predicted proteins | sample Alteio_BWOrgCont_34_FD_152906 | JGI IMG/M metagenome (GOLD analysis project Ga0206872, IMG submission 152906) | Enriched cells from forest soil in Barre Woods Harvard Forest LTER site, Petersham, Massachusetts, United States -... | ecosystem: Environmental > Terrestrial > Soil > Temperate forest >... | reverse complement strand
ACGTAGTAGCCTCCCACGCCATCCGCACCGAGCGTCAGCTCATAGCCATGAGCCTTGCCGCCCGATTTGAGAAAGCCATGGAGCGCCCTTGCATACTCAGGTGAGCGTGTCTCCGCAGACAGAGAAGAGACGGAAACAGGATTCAAAAACCCCGCCGCGCCATCGTCACCGGCACCAAGAAGCGGGCCGCCCGCAACGGGCTTGCCATCACGAAAAAAAGCCCGGATTGTATTCTGCTTTTCGCGGGCTTCAATGGTTTTGCCAACGGCATGGTATTGGTCCATTGCGGCCTGATAGCCTTCTGACTCCGTGGTAGTCATCACGTGGTCATTGGCACCAAGCAGCGCCTCAGCTTTGTCAAAGGCTGCTTTCTGTTGCTGTTTTAGTTCAAAGAGATTCAGAGTCATTTTGATTCCTTCGGATGAAATTCTCGGGTTGCCCCGGTCCTGCATCCGAGTCACCCGCGCCGTACTGACGGGGCTTCCACGGCCCACACGTGCTTTTTCACGTGCGGGGTTAGGGCGGCATCTCCCTTGCCGCGTTCACAGCCACAAACGCACGTATCCACACCGCGTACTGCGGGCGCTATCGTGCCGTGACCCGGCGCTTTTTCACCGGGCAGCAAAACTCTGTGCGATTGATCGAATACGGAAGGCGGAATTATCGAAGGTAAAACTTGCGGGCGGCACGGACGCTAATACGCACCGCCCTATAGCGCGGAAGGACAACCACGCCAAATCTTGCGCTAGTTCATGCGCGTATCAGGCAATTGGTAGAGTTGCTCAAGCCACGCAACCTCATCACCCACTTGCCGCTCTTCAATCTGCATGGCAATACTGTCCCCAAGCAGAACGCGGATGTAGTCCGTGAATGCCGTAGCAATTGCGTCCACCACGGCGGGGTCTAATGGCTCTTTGAATGCACACGTGGCTTTGGTGCCACGGAGTCCAACCACTCCAACGGCCCGTAACTTCCGAGCGGCAAACTCTTCCGGTGTGGTTTCGGGCGCTTGGACGGGCTTTAGCCTCCAGAATTCTAGATCAGTGTTGCCAGGGCTAATCATCACCATCACCGAAAGGCTGGAATCAAGCACAACCTGTGTGGCCTTCTCTATGTACGTCATGTCTCACCTTCCCGGTGTTCCCAAGCGTGGTTGAAATTTGATTAGTTCGTTTGCGCCCCGGGCAGAGATGCCAACGCATTACGAAACATGAGCATCTCTTGCGCAGCTTGTTTGTCATCCGCAAATTCTGTGATCCACATAGGCACGGTGACAGCCCCCTTGCATCTGTTATCCGGGGTAGTCTGCCACCACAGAATGCCGAGAAAATCCACGTCACCCATCTGCTCAAACTTCACGATGAATGGCCCGATGTTTCCGGGCGTGGGGAGTGGGCAGCTGCCGATGGAGCCTGATACTGTGCGATAAATGAGCGCAAGGTGGATGTCATCCGCGTCTAGGCCGTACTTCTGCATCAAGCTCCGCGCCCGGTCAGCTTCATCACACACACGCTTAATAGCCTCAAATAGCGCGGGGAATGTCCGCGTTTTTTGCTCACGTCCTTCTTTGATTTGATGCCGGACCTTTTCAGCGGCAGTCATTGATGCTTCCACCACGGCATAACCTGCTTTCTCAGTTGCAATCTGTGTCATAGGGTGCCCCTCATCGCTGCTTGTCTGGATGGCATTCGGTGCTGCCGCACGGCATGAATGGTTCAATCGCGGTAGTCTTTGCCGCGATGCCCCCGTCATATATCAACCAATCGGGTGTCCCCCGGCTGACGGACTCGCCCATGTTGGCTAATCGCTCGTCAAAGTAGGCGACCATCGCGGCTTTCTCAGACTCGCTGTATGTATAGCCTTTCTTCTTTTGAATGAGTTTCAGGACTGCGCTCTTTTCGTACCCGTTGTACTCGCCCCGGTCACGTGTGTTTCGCTTGTGCCGCCCGGTGATCCGGCTCAGAGCGGCTGCAAGCGTTTTGGCATTGTCCGTTTTCTGTTGTCTTGTCATGCCGTCATCCCTTACACCTACCACTGATTCGCCACTACATGATTGATTCTACGGAGTTTGACTATTCCGCGAATCATGCGCGGCGCTTCTTTACTGCTGGTTTGGCCCATGTGCCCACTACAAGCGAGTCAAGACGGTCTTGGCGGCCTTGAATCCATGCCGCATAGTGCTTCTCCGTGGTCTTGATGGACGTGTGACCTAACAGCTTGGACACTTCCTCCATTGGGACGCCCTTCTTCAAAAGGTCCACCGCGAAAGTGTCACGGAGCCTGTGACTAACCATGTGCCCCGACCGCACCCCGGCAGCTTCAAACAACGGGCGCATATACCGGCCTCCCCACATAGTCACTTGTGCGCGGCTCTCACTCTTGCCATTCCAGAAAAGGTACAAGGGATTTGGTGAAGGGACTGCAAGAATCTCTTCAGCCACTTCCGTGGGGATGGGTACAGAAACGTCCGTCCCGGTCTTTTGCCGGGAGGTCACCACGCGGTACATGCCCTTGGCTTTCTCGTGGATGATGTTTGCACGGGGGAGTTTCACCGCGTCCTGTATGGCAAGCCCACTCCACCGCATGAGCTGAATCAAGCCCCGGAGCCGCGTCTTGGTTTCTGGGCTTAGCAGCCGAGTAACGCCCTTGGCATCGAAGCGCAAGGGTCGCACCATATCAATGCAAGCGAGTACGTGAGCATACTCAGCATCCGTGAGTGGTAGTGTGGGCGGCTCTTCTGCTGTGACACGGGGCACGGCGGGGATGCGGTCCAACCAACGGCACTCAAAGCAGTACCGCAGAAAGCTACGGAGGCGCTCCCGTACAGAGGCCCGCGTGTTGCTGGACGGATATTGTGCTTCCCACGTTGCCGCATAGCCTGTGAGCAGCTCCCGTGTGATCCGTGCAACCGTGAAGGCGTTCTCTTTCTCGCAATACGCTTGGAAGCGTCCCAACTCGCTCTTGTACCGGGACACCACGCCCGCCGATACACCTTGGACCTTCTTGTCTGTGATGAAAAGGTCAACGGCCTCTGATACGGGATGGACGTTATCCTCTGGCCTCACTTCCGGTGTGCGCCCGGCCAATTCGTCTTGGAGCTGCCGCTTGATTTCTTCGGCTTCCCCCCAAGAGCGCGTCCCGGCCTTGCGACGATATTGGACTCCGTTTTGAGTCCACCGGAAGTGCTTCCGGCACTCACAGCGGCGGGAGAATTCGTCATCCGCATACTTGCAAGGCTTGTTGTCTTTGGCGTTGATGGAATGCCGAACGAAGATCGTAATAACAGGACTGCTCATGCTTGCCGTGCCTCCGGTATACTTTCCAAAACCGTAGCACAAAATTAGCACAAAAGATATAGGCAAAAAGAAAACCCCTTTAAAATCAAGAGGTTCTCTTTGCAGTGATCTGTTGGGATTGGACTAAGGCCATCGCGCTGCCGCGACTGCCAGTGGCCCGGCGGAAGACTGCCGCTGGGGCTAACTCTGGGGCGTTGGGCGCGATGCCCTAGGCCTCAGTCACCTCACGTATCGAACAACTTGGCAAATCAATCTTCATAGGCTGGATCATCCCCCTTTCCCGTGTACTGCATAAATTACGCGAGGCGGGGTTGGGAGTCAAGAGGGGCGTCAACCGCGTTTCATTCATCCTGCTTTTTCAACGCTTTCGTTGCCCCGGGTTTCTTTGCTCCGGTTGTCGTAATCATCACAACGCTCGCCAGCACGCATGCGCTCCCCACAATGGTGCGCTCGCCCAGCGGCTCTCCGCCCGCAAAATACCCCAGCAGCACAGCCACCACGGGATTGACATACGCGTACGTTCCCACCTTGGTGGGCGAGTAATGATGCAGCAGCCACACATACGCGGTGAACCCCACAATGGAGCCGGCAACAATCAGGTACAGCAGCGCCAGCCAGGCCTTTGTTGATACGGCTGCGGGATGAAAGGCATGAAACTCGCCGCTCACGGCGGCCACGACGGCGAGCAGCACGCCACCGGCGAGCATCTGCGCGCCCGAGCTCATGACCTTGGACGGCGGCAGAGGCAGTTTTTTGGCAAGAGCTGAAGCCAGCGACCAGCTGATGGCGCCAATGATGAGGGCCACGCCGCCAGCGCGATCGATGGGCTCGCCGCCGAGATTCAATTGCCGCACTACCAGCACTGCCACTCCGCAGAATCCGATGAGGAGGGCGATAACCAGTCGCAGCGTGAGTTTTTGCGTGCGCAGAATTATGATTTCAGCCAGAGCCATGAAAGCGGGAATAGTGGCAAGCATCACGGCCGCAAGGCCCGATGGCACGCGCTGCTCAGACCAGAACAAAAGTCCGTAGTCGCACGCGAAGATTATGGCAGCAAGCAGCACGGCCGATCCCCATTGCCTGGCGGTCGGATTGCGCTCGCCCTTCAGCAGCATCCACAGGTACAGAACCAACCCCGCAACCGTGAACCGCACAGCCGCCAGCAGGAATGGAGGCACTTCTGCGACGCCGATCTTGATGGCTAGAAATGTGGAACCCCAGACAAAATAAATGATGCCGAACGCGAGCAGCGTCTTCCAACGCGCTGGGTTTTCTTCCGTCGAATTCATCGCGAACTTGCCTCCGTCGATTCGCTCAGCCGGTTGCAGATTTATGGCACATTGAAAGGCATCTCTCAGGGGCTAAAGCCCGCACTCATTGTGCGAGCCTGTCGGCACGAGTAAACTCGTGCGCTGATACGAGACTATTTTTAAGAACAGTTCCAGACTGATAGTCCTGTCTTTCTCGCTCCCTGGTTCACTCTTTCACTTATTGATTGATTTGCTCGTTCACTTATTCACTGTCTCAATCACCAACTGTGCAGCCATTCCTCATCGCGGCCGATCCTTATCGGTGTGTGGAACAGCTCACTCAGTCTTGCTTCAGTAAGTAGTTCCTCGCGGGGTCCGTCGCCCACAATCTCTCCGCCGCGCATTAGAATGATGCGTTCAATCTCCGGCAGAATATCGCCGAGGTGATGCGTCACCAGCACCAGTCCGGTGCCTTCACGGGCGAGCCGGCGGAGCGTCTCGCGCAGTTCGCGCTGCGCGGCCAGGTCGAGCGCGTTTGAGGGCTCATCGAGTAGTAGCTGCCTAGGCCTGTGCACCAGTGCGCGCGCAATCAGGATGCGCCTCTTTTCGCCGGCTGACATGGTGCCTACCAGTTGCTCGGCCAGGTGTGACGCTTCCATGCGGGCTAGCGCCTCTGCGGCGCGCTCGCGCATATCGCCGGTTACGTGAAGGTTGGGCCATAGCGTCGATGCCGAAAAAAAGCCCGCCACCACGGCATCGATTCCGCGCGTAACCGCGGTGCGCTCGCCCGGCAAGTCGGTGCCTACAACGCCAAAGTGCTTGCGCAGTTCGGTCAGGTCCCAGCGCTCGCGCCCAAAGATGCGCACCTTCATGCCAGGCTCGACCACCGGATAAATCTGGCAGGTAATGGTGAGAATCAGCGTCGATTTGCCGCAGCCGTTCGGCCCCAGTATCGCCACATGCTCCCCGGTGCGGATGCTGAGGTTCACGTTGTGCAGCACAATCCGATCGCCGCGCGCCACGTTCACCTGGCGCAACTCAAGGAACTCCGACGCAGCGTCGTTCTTCGCCGCCGTCGCGCCCTCTACCATTTCACTCGATTGGATTGACTGACCTTCCGCCGCAGGCTTCACAGGTCAAGATTACCGTACTGGGGATTAACGCATTTCGCGAATTGGAACCCCGGCAATCACGCGGCGTGCGCGCAGCCGCGCCCCGCTGCCTTGCTCCGATACATCAGCTCATCGGCGCAGTGCAGTATCTGTTCTGCATTTTCTCCCGGCTGTGCGAGTGCCGCGCCAATTGACACTGAGAGTTGAATCTCATGCCCTACGTCAAATGGAATCGCCACCTGATTCACCATGCGCACGCAACGATCTGCCAGCCGCTTCAGAATCCCCGGATCGACGCTGTGCACGATGGCCACAAACTCATCGCCACCCCACCGGCCCACCGCGTCGCTCGGCCTCAATGAATGGCTAAGCATCTCGCCAACTACCCGCAACGCGCGGTCCCCAAACATGTGGCCAAAGCAGTCATTAATATTTTTGAATTCGTCCAGATCGATCACCAGCACTCCGAAGGGGTCCTGGTTCACGTGAAACTCCGCCACGGCCGAGGCCAGCGTTGCTTCAAGGAATCTTCGATTGGGCATCTGCGTAAGGTGGTCGAGGTAGGCGAGCCGTTGCATTGACTCGATCTTGCGCCGAGTCTCGCTTCGCGCCGCATCGTCACTAAAAATCTCAATGGCGCCCACAATCGTGCGGTGCGCACCCTTCATCGGCCTTACGCGCACGGCGACCGGAACCTTCCGCCCCGATTTGCTGCGCAGATACAGCGTCATTTCCCGCGACTCGCCGTCTGCCATGCAGGCTGTGAGCGCGCATCCTTTATGGCAAATGCAGCCATTGTCGGCATCGGTATGGCATAGGCGGCTCTCCTGGCACAGGTGGCCCACCACATCGGCAGTGGTATAGCCGGTAAGTTGTTGTGCTGCCTGGTTCCAATATTGGATGCGCCGCTCGCGGTCGACGAAATACACGCCGTCGCTCATCTGGTCCAGCAGATTATGGTAGAAGCCGGCATCGGTGGGAGCCTGCGGAAAAACATCCCCCGCTGGTTTGAATAGATCCGTCATGAAGGTCAGCCATGATTTGACCATTCTTATCAAGAATTAACCATGTGAGCGCCGTCACATCTGCAGGACTTCGTATCAATGGTTCCCGATTACGAACGGGCGTCTAACCGGCCAATTAAGCTGCCTTCTCGCCTGTTACATTTGAAAGGTCAATGCCATGAGCGATCTATCGCCTATTCTCGTTCCCCGCGGATTCAGATTCGGCGCCACCAAAGCCGGCCTCAAGGCAAGCGGCCGCACTGATTTTGCACTGATCGCCGCCGACGTGCCTGCCAGCGCGGCTGCCGCGTTCACTTCGAACCGGGTAATCGCGGCCCCTCTGATTGTCGACAAAGAAAACCTGGCCGCGTCTGGCGCCAAGGTTCGCGTGGTGGCCATCAATGCGGGCAACGCCAACTGCGCCGCGGGCCAGGCTGGACTCAGTGCGGCACGCGCCACCTGCTCCGCCGCTGCCGACATTTTCGGCTGCAATCCGCATCAGGTATTTCCCTCTTCGACGGGTGTCATTGGCGTGCCGCTCCCCGTAGAGAAACTGGTTGCCGTTATGCCCGCGCTGGCCGCATCGCTTGGCCCCGAGGCCGATCGCTTTCACGAAGTCGCCGAAGCCATTCTGACCACTGACACTGCGGAGAAGACCGCATTTGCACGCGTCGAAGTGGCCCCTGCCGGTGGCGGCCCGGCCGGCGAGGTGCTGATTGCCGCGCTCGGCAAAGGCTCAGGCATGATCCATCCCCAACTTGTGCCTCACGCCACCATGCTTGTTTACGTTCTTACTGACGCGGCTGTTGAGCCCGCCGTACTGCAGACTTACCTTAACTCCGCCATCGAAGTCAGCTTCAACCGCATCTCGGTGGATGGCGACACTTCAACCAACGACACCGTGCTTCTGCTGGCCTCAGGCGCAAGCGGTCTCGAAATCGGCCCGGGCAATCAGGCCTTTCAGGCGGCGCTCACCCAGGTTTGCACTTCGCTCGCCAGGCAAGTAGTTGCCGATGGAGAAGGCTTGTCGCACGTAGTTGAACTGCGCATCGAAGGCACAGCCAACGACGCCGACGCACTGCGCGTAGCCAAGGCCATCGCCCATTCTCCGCTGGTGAAAACCGCGTGGGCCGGCTGCGATCCAAACTGGGGCCGCCTGGCCGCCGCCATCGGCTACTCCGGCGCGCAGATTGATCCTGATCGCATCGATATCACCTTCGGCTCACTGCCCATTTGCCGCGACGGGGGCCGCGCGCCAGACTATGACGAAGCTGCGGCCCACGCCTATATCAGCCAGGAAGAGTTCTCAATTTCCATCGATTTGCACCAAGGCTCCGGCTCCTGTACTTTCTGGACCACCGACCTGACCCACGAGTACATCCACATCAACGCCGACTACTCCACATAGCGCAGTGACGCTGGTTCGAATGCGATTCGAACAACTGCGTGGAACAACATCAGGCTTATCGCGCCGCGCTTTACCTGGCCCTCACGCCACTCAGGTTACAATCGCAGCAACTTCCCTTAGAGGATTGAGCACACCCAATGAAGAAAAGCAAAGTGAAGCCGGGCGCGGCCATTGCGCCGCCAGGTGAAGGTGAATTCTCGCTCATCCCGCACAGCAAACTGCTCGATCTTTACGTCGCGATGCTGAGATGCCGCGTTATCGCAAAAGGCATTCCACTGTCAATGAAAGCGCGCGGCAAACGATCTCTCCTTAGTTCTGAGGCGGTCACAGTCGGCGTAACCATCGACTTGCTGGCAACCGACGCCATCAGCCCTGCGCCTACTGACCTCATGCCCTGTGCGGTCAAGATAGACTTACCGGGCGGCGTCGCGATCAATACACTGCTGCGCTGGTGGTCAAACCCCGCGGCTCGCATTCCCAACGCTTTTGCTCGTGCCAATGTGATTGCGCCGGCAGCGTCTACTGAAGCGCGCCTTGAAGCGGCCCTGCGCCTGGCTGCTCACTTCCGCTCCACAAATTGCGGCTCAGTGGTAGTGTTTTTTGCCGGGCCGGATAGTGTGCCCTCTAAGCCGGCCGCTTCGCCCGCACCGCTCGAATCTTTACTGCGCCAGGCCGTGGCCAGGCAGTTACCCATTCTCTTCGTCAGGCAAAGCGAGGCAAAGAATGACCACTTCAATAAAATCGCCAGGCATTGCTGCATGCCGGGCATGGTGGTTGACCAGGACGATGTGGTTGCCGTCTATCGTGTAGCCTCTGAGGCGCTTGCTCATGCCCGGCGCGGCAACGGCCCAACTTTGGTTGACTCCAAACCATGGCGGCTTAAAAGGGGTGGCCCAAAAACCCGTGGGTCCAGCAACTCCATTGGTAAGATGGAACTCTACCTCGAAGGAAAAGGGCTCGCTTTCAAATCGATAAAAAATGCCATCCAAAAGAAGTTTGCTGCCCGGCTTGAGCGTGCATGAAACGGTCTTATCGCGGCGCAAAAAACATAGATTTTGACGCGCAGTCGCGCATCCTTTTTCGTTATGTAGTTTACATCTCATTTCGTGAGTCTTAAACAGCCATAAACCGCATCTAAACAAGCAGATCGACCCCGCTGGGCGGCTTCGTTTTCGAGCCCTCTCACCCCCCATAATCCATGCAGTCAAAGTGATAAAGTGAGGTTATGAAATTGAGCAAACGTCTCAGCGCGGCTTTGACGGTTACGTGCATATTCCTTCTTGCTGGCCTTTTTCTTGCCGCCGCGGCGTCGCTCATGGCAGAACCGCCAGGTCCATCCGGCGCTGCAGGACAGGTTGCCGGCGATCCAAGCCGACCCGCGCCCGTTTGCGCTCCGGCTGAACTAGGCTCTCCCTACATCCCTCTCGACAGCTGGGTTTATCCGGCCATCATTCGCCTTTATTCGCTCGGCTACGTTGATGACACTTTTCTCAACCTGCGCCCCTGGACGCGCGCCAGCGTGGAACACATGCTTGAGCAGGCCAGCACCGGCATTCAGGATGCCGAAGACGACAAAGAAACCGGCGCCGACGAGGCCGAAGATATTTACGAGGCGCTCGATAAATTTCTCAACGCCGACACCAGCGGCCCCTGCCTCGCCCACCAGGGCCACACCCGCGTTGAATCGGCGTACACCAGGTTTCGCGATATCTCAGGCACCCCGCTGCGCGACAGCTTTCACCTCGGCTCCACCATCGTGAACGACTATGGCCGCCCCTTCGAAGGCGGATTCAACGAGTACACCGGCGCCAGCGGCTACATCACAGCGGGGCGATTTGCCCTCTATGTGCGCGGCGAATTCCAGGGCGCCCCTTCGGCCACCGGATACTCGCCTACCCTGGCCCAGGCGCTCTCCACCGTTGATGGCACCCTGTATCTCAATCCCGTCACAAATCTGCCTTACAATCAGGCCACCATCCCCGCCGGCCCCATTTCATCGGTCGCCGACGGACGCTTCCTTGAAGCGTATATTTCAGGCCAGGTGCTGAACCACGTTTTCTCTTTCGGCAAGATGGACCAGTGGATGGGCCCCGCCCAGGGCGCCAGCATGGCATACTCCAACAACGCACAGAACATTTACGGCTTCGAGATCAACCGCATCGAGCCGCTTCATGTTCCCGGGCTTTCGCGGGTTACCGGCCCCTTCCGGTACGAGTTCCTGCTGGGTGCGCTGCGCGGCCACACCTACATGCCCAACCCGGCCTATGAGGCTGCGCCGTCCAAAGGATACGCCAACGTCACCAACCCCGGCGATCCCTGGGTACATATTGAGAAGGTCAGCTTCAGACCGACTAAAAACCTGGAATTCGGCTTCGAACGAACCGTGATCTGGGGCGGCGAAGGCCACTCTCCAGTCAACCTCAGAGACTTCTTTCGGAGCTTTATCAGCCTGGCCTCCCCGTCCGCCGCAGACAAAAACGACACCAAAGATCCTGGCGCGCGCTTTGGAGCTTTCGACTTCTCATACCGGCTGCCTTTCGTTCGCAAATGGCTCACACTGTATACCGACTCCGAGGTGCACGACGACGTATCGCCCATCGACGCACCCCGCCGCGCCGCGATTCGGCCAGGCATCTACCTCTCGCATTTCCCCGGTGTACCCAAACTCGACATGCGCGTCGAAGCAGCGTCCACCGATCCGGTTTCTTCGACCGTTAGTCCGCGACAGTACGGGCACTTTATGTACTGGGAGACGATCGAAAAACAGGGCTACACCAACCAGGGGCAGCTTTTCGGCGATTGGATCGGCCGCGAAGACAAAGGCGGACAGGCGTGGTTGACTTATCACCTGAGCGGCAACGAATGGATCCAGATGAACGCGCGCAACCAGAAAGCCGTCAAGGATTTCATCCCCGGCTCTGCGACCGTGTCAAACATAACCGGTCATTATCCATGCACGGTAATATCGCCTTGCCTTGAAAACGGCGGCACCACGCTCAACGACCTGGGCTTCCAGGTGGTAAAGCGCATCGGCAAAGACATTGAGATTAACGGCAACTTCACCATGGAGCACTGGACCGCGCCGATCTACATGACCGGCCAGCAAACGGTCACCACCACCGACATCCAGGTCACCTGGTTCCCCAGCCGCAAGCTGAATTTCTGATCTCCCGAATCAGTAATTGACTTAATAATCAGTCGTTCGCGATACGGCTTCCGGGCCGCCAATGCCGCGACCCGAAGTTACCCGGCGCGCATCTAAGCCTCCGACGGCGCCGGAAATCTCCGCAGCTCTCTTTCCGGTGCTCATCGTCACTTGCCATGAATCTTTGTGTGTATCTCTTCGCTGTCACGGTCCCGACCGGCTTGTTTGTGCCCGGCGTTATCGCGTTCGTGCTGCTGACGGCATACCTGCTGGCCGGCATGTTCGCGCCCATGCCCCGCTATGAAATCAAGGATTCAAACCAGATTCCGGCTAACGATACACGGCCCTTCCTGCTGCTGCTCGCCTCCCTCGTTGATGCCGCCATCAATCGCACCGGAAGGCTCGAAGTCTTTACAAACGGCCCTGCTTTCTATCCCGCCATTATTAACGCCTTTCGTTCTGCGCAACACAGCATCAATCTTGAAGCCTATGTCTTCATGAAGAGCGAGATCGCGCGTCAATATGTCGAAGTGCTTGCAGAACGCGCTCGCGCCGGCGTGCAGGTGAATCTTGTGCTCGATGCCTTTGGCAGCATGGGTGCGCCCGACAACTTCTTTGCGCCGTTGCTCAAGGCTGGCGGCAGGGTAGTCCGCTATAACCGCCTCACTTGGTATCACCTTTTGCGCATGGATAATCGCACCCATCGAGAGCTTGTAATTGTGGATGGAAAGACTGGATTTATCGGCGGCGCAGGAGTTTCCGACTGGTGGTTTACCGGCACGAACGGCAAACCACGATGGCGCGACGACATGGTCCGGGTGGAAGGCGAAACTGTCGCCAACCTGCAGGCGACCTTTGCAGAGAATTGGCTACAGGCAGCGGGCGAACTCATTGTAGGCAGCGCCTATTTTCCTGATCTCGAATGCCCCGACCCCACGACGGCGCTGGTCATTAACAGCACGCCCACGGTGGGCGGCTCGACGCGCGCACGCATCCTGATGCAGTTGCTGATTGCCTCTGCCACACGCCACGTCGCCATCACCACACCCTATTTTGTGCCTGACAAAACGCTCAAGCTCGAGCTTTGCCGGGCGATTGAACGCGGGGTAAAAGTGCAAATTCTGGTCCCGGGGAACAAGAACAACCACTTTCTGACTCGCAGCACAAGCCGCGGCACCTACGGTGAACTGCTCAAGGTAGGTGCCGAACTGTACGAGTACCAGCCTTCGATGATCCACGCCAAGGTGCTGATCGTAGACGAGCTGTGGGCCGTTGTCGGTTCCACCAATTTCGATAACCGCTCTTTCGGCATCAATGACGAGGTAAACCTGGCCGTACGTGACAGCACGGTGGCGCAGCGCCTCGGCGCAGATTTCACCGCGGATCTGCAATGTAGCCAGCGGATCAGCCTTGAAGAATGGCGTCATCGTCCTCTAACAGAACGCGCCACCGAACTGTTGGGCTGGGTGTTCGAGCGGCAGCAATAAGTTAAGCTCCGATACGATAGGGAAAGGCGCATCATACCCGTAATGGATACGCAATTCCGCATCGCAACCTACAACATCCACAAGGCGCGGGGGTTTGACCTGCGCATTGTGCCCGAGCGCATCATCAAGGTAGCGTTGGAACTTGATGCCGACATCCTCTGCCTGCAGGAGGTCATCCACGCCCCCAAAGGCCGGCCTAATCTAAACCAGGCGCAGGAGATCGTTGAGGCCTTCCCCCGCTGTTACACAGCCTTCGGTGTCAATCGAAAATATCGTGGCGGCGAGTACGGCAACCTGACCCTTTCGCGCTTCCCCATCGTCTCCACACGCAACCACGACCTGTCACGAGCGCGCCGCGAGCCGCGGGGTGTGATTCAGACAGGGATCGAGATTGCACCCGGCCAGCTTGTTCAGTTGTTCAACGTACACCTCGGCACGGGCCACATGGAGCGCCGGTACCAGGCGCGAAAATTGCTGAACCGTGAAATCCTGCTGCAGCCCAATCTGCGCGGACCGCGCCTGGTCCTGGGCGACTTCAACGAATGGACGCATGGACTGACGACGCGGCTGATGCGCAGCAAGTTCCAGACGTTCCGGCCGCGGCACAAGGGGCGTTACCTGCGGACCTTCCCCGGCATGCTGCCGCTTCTTTCGCTCGATTACTGCTATTACGAGCCACCGCTGCACATGTTAGACACCAGGCTGTGGCGCAGCCGCACGGCGCTCATCGCCTCTGACCATTTGCCGCTGATTGTCGACTTCAAACTCGCCGCGTAAGCGAAATCCAAAAGTGCAGCCCCATGCGCTGACTCGCCGACAAGCTGACCCGCCGACTTGCAAGCTTGCTGGCCCGCTGCCTCTACTTAGCCCGCGGATGCGTCCGGTCGTAGACCTGCACCAGTTGTGCGGTGCTCATCTGCGTATATCGTTGCGTGGTCGAAAGCCTTTCGTGCCCCAACAGTTCCTGAATCGCTCTAAGGTCCGCGCCTTCTTCAAGCAGATGTGTGCCAAACGCATGCCGTAGCGTGTGCGGATGCACATCCGCCGGCAGCCCGCGCATAATTGCGATCCGCTTCACGATGCGTCCCACGCTTCGAGTGGTCAGCCGTGCCTGCCCGCCATGCTCAACGCCGCGCAATTGCAGATTTAAAAACAGTGCAGGCGTACGCGATTCGCCGCCCTCCGCAGCCAGCCGCGCCGACCGCTCCGTAAGGTACGCACGCAAGGCCTGCGCCGCGGTATCTCCCAGCGGCACATAACGCTGCTTCTGCCCCTTGCCTCGCACCAGCACGGCTTCGTTGGCCCAATGAATGTCGTTGAGGTTCAGTCCGGTCAGCTCCGCGTTACGAATACCGCATCCATACAGCATCTCCAGAATGGCGCGGTCGCGCGCAGGCCAGCTCGCCGCATCTTCGCTCACTGAATCCACTACCCGATTCATCTGCTCGATCGACGGCACACGCGGCAAATGCTTTGGCAGCTTGGGGGTTGAAACCAGCGACGCCGCATTCTGATCAATATATCGCCCCCGCGCCAGCCATTTGAACCAGCTCCTGATTGCGGCCAGCGCCCGCGCCGCCGAAGCCTTCGAAAGCCCGCGATCGTACAACGTCCCCAGGTAGGCGCGAATGTGCGTGTGCTCAATGCGCTCCACACCTGCTTCGGCTCCAATCCCCGATTCATTCCCGATCACCCACGCCGTAAAATTCCCAAGCTCGCGCCGGTACGCCCTCAGCGTATGCTGTGACGCTCCGCGCTCGCTCTCAATCATGCGCATGTATTCCGCAGCCAGCTCTGCCGGGCCGGCCACAATCGCGGTGGGTGCGCTCATGCCGGCTCCTCTTGCGGCTCTTTCATCTCAGCGTTGCTCGCCGTCTCATCAGGCTCCATCACTTCAACTTTCCGCATCCCCCGCGGATGGTGCATGCGGTGCACAGCCTTCAGGCGTCCCAGCGCAAGGTGGGTGTAGATCTGAGTAGTTGAAATATCGGCGTGGCCCAGCAACAACTGCACGCTGCGTAAATCGGCGCCATGTTCAACCATGTGCGTGGCGCAACTGTGCCTCAGCATATGCGGACTCGCGTTCCCCGTGGCCATCTTCACCAGGTGCCAAACCCATTGCCGCGTTAGCGGCATGCCGCGCAGCGAAAGAAACAACCGCGCGCCGTCTTTGCGCTGATTGCGCCGGCGCGCCGTGCTTATGCGGTCAAGGTGCGGCCTTCCCTCGCGCAGATAATTCTCTAATGCTTCAACCGCCGAACGCCCCAGCGGCACGATCCGCTCCTTGTCGCCCTTGCCGCGCACCTGCACGCGCCCCAAATCGAGCGCCAAATCGCTGGTGCCGAGCGCCGTCACTTCTGAAACGCGCAGTCCTCCCGCGTAAAGTAGCTCAAGAATCGCCCGGTCCCTGAGCGCCGTGGCCTGGGCCTGCGGATGCGTCGCGGCCATCTGCGCCCGCTCCAGCATCTCCGCCACCTCAGGCTCAGCCAGCGATTTCGGCAGCACTTTCCACGCCTTGGGCGACTCCATGTTGACCGTCGGATCATGATGTATGCGCCGGTCGAGCAGCAGCCACTTGTAAAATCCGCGCAGGCAGCTCAGCTTGCGCGCCGCCGAACGTGAATCGATTCCGTGCGCGCGCAAATGCTCAAGAAACGCCGTCAGGTCTTCCTGGACGGCCATCATCAGTACTCCGTTGCGTTCCTCAATAAACTCGGCGAACGTCCTAAGATCGCTGAGATACGCCTCGCAGGTGAGCGGCCGCAGTCCCTTTTCAACCCTCAGGTAGGTCTGATAATCGCGAAGGAGCCCAGTGTTGCCCATACTATGATTGCCCGTACTATCCACACCCTCGATTATGGGCGCGTTGCGGCCTCACCCAACGCCAGCCGCGATGTTACCGAACCACGTTCATCAAGGAATCAACAGTGGTACTAAGCAGATTCACAATGCGGAAACGCGTTGAACCGGCCAGCATTCACAGGCATTCCTGCGAGCCACGGCCTCACACTTGTCACACTCTTTACAGAACCTTGACGTGCAAAATCCGGCTTGTTGGATGAAAATAGAATTGGACATAATGTGAGCAGGATTGAGGAACGCTAGTTGCGTACAGAGATAGAAGCATCAAAATGGTCAGCTGAGGAGTTTGAGCGGCTTGTAATCGAATGTAATCCCCGCGTTGCGGTTTTCGACTGCGATGGGACCCTTTGGGGCGGCGATGCCGGATACGGCTTCATGCAATGGTCGCTCGATCAGGGGCTGGTCTCACGCTCCACCAGCGACTGGATCGACACCCGCCATCGCGCCTATCGCGCCGGCAATGTGAGTGAAGCGGCAATCTGCGGCGAAATGGTGCAGATCTACGCCGGACTGCGCGACCAGGAACTGCGCGCCGCCGCCGCCCAGTACTTCAATGAGTTTATTCGGCCCAACATCTTTCCCGAATTAGTGAAGATAGTTGCCGACATGCGCAACGCGAACACGGAAATATGGGCCGTGAGCTCAACCAATCGCTGGGTGATTGCAGAAGGGGTACGCGAGTTCGGCATCCCGGAGGCGCGCGTGGTTGCCGCCGAGGTGAAGGTCGTAAATGGCAATATCACCAGCGACCTGGTCGATGTGCCGACCGGGACGGGCAAAGCTACCGCGCTCCTGCGCATCGGTCTGACTCACCCCGATGCTGTCTTCGGCAACTCGCTGCACGATCTCGCGATGCTTGAAATGGCCCGCTGCCCCTTCCCGGTTAATCCTTCGCCGGCACTCATTGTCGAAGCCGGCAAGCGTGGCTGGGGTTATTTCAAGCCACAAGCGGCCGAAAGCATTCATACGCATGTAAATGGCGAATAGGCGTTGAATGCCGAACGTTTTTTCCATGCCATCAAAACCCCGGCAAGGCGGACCTGTAAGCGCATCTCCTTTGTTTCGTTTACAATAAACGCGTGCAAGACGCCGCCTCCAATGCCAGCCCCCGCCCCGCCGGTCCCGCGCTGCGCTTTGTGGCCGCTGCACTTATTGTTCGCGACGGTGAAGTGCTGATCGGCCAGCGCCGCCCCAATCAGCCCATGGCCCTGCTCTGGGAGTTTCCCGGCGGCAAAATTGAGGCGGGCGAAAGTCCCCAGCAGGCTCTGGCCCGCGAGCTTGATGAAGAGCTCGGCATTCACGCCACCGTCGGCCCCAAGGTTATCCATATCCGCCATAACTACCGCCATGGCGGCGCCGTCGATCTGCAGTTTTTCTCCGTCCACGAGTTCGAAGGCGAAATCCAGAACCACATCTACGAGCAGATCAAGTGGGTCAAGCTCAGCGACCTCCCCACCTACGAATTCCTCGCCGCCGACCGCGGGTTAATCCGCGATCTGGCCGCCGGCAAGCTACTGTGAAGCAGCGCAGGGGCCCGCATCTGTACCGCCGGTCTCCTGACCGGCTGTAGTGCGGGTCTCCAGACCCGCGCCGTACATCCAGCAGATCGCTCCCTTGTCCCCTCTGAACTGCTCGGCACAACAAAAACTGATCCCCTCCCCGCGCTACTCTTTCCCCATTCCCGTGTTAACTAAGTTGATTCGCTTTCGCTAGAGGTCCGCCCGTGCCTTCGAACACATACGGCGGGGCCTCAGCCTTTGGGCAGGTCGAAATGAACAACTCCGCGCCGTTCCTGGCCGTCTACCGCGTCAACAGCAATCTTCGCACCGCCGCGCTGGCAATCCTCGCCACCGGCCTCATCTTCGCGTTTGCCATATGGGGCCGCGTCAAGCTCGGCCTCGACCAGCCAACCGTCGAAACCGTGCTCATTACCTGGCTGGTTATGCTGGGCACCGTGTTTTGCGCGCTCCACGCCTTCACGTCCAGTCTTCGATTCACCACCGATGCAGTCGAAAAGCGATCGATGCTCACCGTCGCAAGCATCCCCTTGAACGAAATCCGCGGCCGCCGCCAGATCGCGCCCGGAGGTGATGAAGCCAACCTCCGCTTCTACGTCATCGTTCCCGCTCATCGATCGCTGCCCACCATCAAGTTTGCCGAGTACCACGAATTCGACGACGCCTTCTACGACTGGTTCCTGAGCCTGCCCGACCTTGACGAAAAGGCAAAATAGGCACCCGCAGGCGCCTATTCCCTATTCCGTTGTCGCTTCTTCTAATGCCCCGGCGACATTCCCACAGCATCACGCCGGTCATTACGATCGCGCTGGCCCGCGCTGCTTTTAGGCCACTCGTTCATACGGACGGTGGCGGAGGCGAATCACCTGTTCGGCTCGCAACGTGGTCAGGGCGTAGGTACGCCCTTGATCGTCAATGAACTCAACCTCGGCGGCGGTAGGGGCGTACACTTCAACGACAGTTCCGACCTGGCCGCGAACGAGTCCCTTCTCGGGTATATCGTTCAGCAGCGCTACCACCGAAAAAAGCTCCATCTCGTTCATGCGACCCTCAACCTAAAGAATATAGCACGTAACAAATCGTGGAGAGGTCTCGCCTGTTCGGACGATCCAACTGCTGCGAATACTAGCCGCCCGCTCGCCGCGCTTCAGCTCAAAGTCTATTATGTACCGGGCACCATACTTATCGGAGACTCCGGGCATCGCATCTTCATCCGACGCAGCGTAGATTAGCGCCGCTCGAAGTTCATCCGCATGAGTTTCGGTAATTCCCAGAGCGGATTGAAAGACGCGCGCTTTATGCCTTCCGCGAGGATGCGTGAGACTAAGGCAATAGTCCCGAAGTTTCTCGATCTCGACAATTGCTGCTTCGGCGTTCGGTAACTTCATCCTTCACCTTTAATGTCCCGGTATCAATCCCCAAATCATCACGCCCGTCATCACAATCACGATCACGCTCGTCGCCCACGCAATCACGTTCCACAACGGCGAATTGCGGTGCTCGCCCATCAGGTCTTTGCGGTTGATCAGCAGCAGCATGGGAATAATGACCACCGGCAGCAGCACCCCGTTCAGCACCTGCGAAAGAATGGCAACGTTAATCAGTTGCGAATCCGGCAGCACCAGCACTGTGATCGCCCCGCCCGCAATCAGCAGCGTGTAGAGCCAGTAAAAGAACGGAGCCTCTTTGAAGCTCTTGTCCACTCCCGACTCCACACCCAGCCCCTCGCAAACCGTATATGCGGTTGAGAGCGGCAGAATCGAAGCCGCGAAAAGCGACGCATTGAACAGTCCGAATGAGAACAAGAGGAATGCGTAGTCGCCAGCCAGCGGCCGCATTGCTTCGGCTGCGTCCGCCGCCACCGTGATCGCGCCCATTCCATGCACATAGAGTGTGGCAGCGCAGGCCACCACAATGAACCACGCAACCAGGTCAGTAAAAAAGCAGCCCACAATCACGTCGAGCCGCGATGCCGCGTAATCCTTTACCGATATCCCTTTTTCTACAATCGACGACTGAAGATAAAACTGCATCCACGGCGCAATCGTGGTACCCACCACACCGATAGCCATGTAGAGGTACGATTTATCGCCCCACACTGATTTGGCCGGTAGCTTGACCGTCGCCACCAGCGCCTCATGCCAGTCGGGATGCGCCAGCACGCCGGCAAAAATGTACGCCGCGTACACCAGCGACGCAATCAAAAAAATCTTCTCTGTGCTCTTGTAGTCGCCCTTCAGCACCAGCGCCCACACCAGCACCGCGCAAATCGGCACGCTGATAAATTTCGAAACGTGAAACAGGTGCAGCGAACCCGCAATGCCGATGAACTCCGTCACCACATTGGTGTAGTTCAGCACCACCAGCAGCACCATCATGATGAAAGTGAGCCGCAGGCCGAACTCTTCGCGGATGAGGTCGCTCAGGCCCTTGCCGGTAACCACGCCCATGCGCGAACACATCTCCTGCACCACGATCAGCGCGATCGTGATGGGAATCATGGTCCACAGCAGCGAGTAGCCATATTGCGCGCCGGCCTGCGAGTAGGTGAAGATTCCGCCCGAGTCGTTATCCACATTCGCTGTAATAAATCCGGGGCCGAGAACGGCCAGAAACAGCAGTATCCGGATTCGCCAGCGCTTCCACATCGGTGCGGATTCCTATGGTGGGGTCATTGTTTCTCAGGTTACCTGGAACGGAGTTCCTCACTGACCATAACAGGCCGGGGCCTGCCGAGAAAAACCCTGCGAATCAAAGTAGAAATCTTTCGATAGGCGACGCCCCAAAGCCCCGCGCCGGCTTTCCGAATTACAATACGCTGTCACGATTTCAGCGTAAGAGAGGACCATCTAATGAATTCGTCCCACCCAGACAACAGCCTTCGCACCCGCCGCAATTTGCTCGGCGCGCTTGCCGGCGCAGTTCCGGCCGCAGCACTTCTTGCCGGTCCTTCCGCAATTGCCGCGCCCGCTCCACCGGCCGAAGCTGCGGCCGACGATCTTTTCTCGCTCGCTCGTCTGCGCAGCTACAAGAACCGCCGTTCCTCAAGCTGGGACCGCTCCGGCGGCAACGGCGACGCCGTTCCCGTTGAGCCGGGCGCGTCTCACACGCTGCTCGACGTCACGGGCGCGGGCGTCGTCACCCACATCTGGTTCACTATCGCTTCTAACGACCCCATGCACCTCAAAAATCTCGTCCTGCGCGCCTGGTGGGACGGCGAGTCCTCCCCTTCGGTTGAAGCTCCCATCGGCGATTTTTACGGCCTCGGCCTCGGCGAGTACTTCACCTATCAATCCGCCCTGCTCACCGTCGCGCCCGCCAAGGCTCTCAACTGCTACTTCGAAATGCCCTTCGCTACCGCCGCAAAAATTACTGTCACCAACGAGGGCTCCAAGCGCACCGACAGTCTCTATTTCGCCGTCGACTACATCACACTTCCCTCCTTGCGCGAGGGCCTGGGCCGCTTCCACGCGCAGTTCCGCCAGGCGGCGCCATGCCATGGCTGGACCAATAACTGGGAACACAACTGGAGCGATCCGGTGGGCGACAAGAAGAACCTCGATGGCGCTGATAATTATGTATTCCTCGATGCCACGGGCCGCGGCCACTTTGTGGGAGTCACCCACTCGGTGCTGCAAAACCAGAATGACTGGTTCGGCGAGGGCGACGACATGATCTTCATCGACGGCGACAAAATGCCCACCATCAACGGCACCGGCACTGAGGACTACTACAACGGCGCGTGGGACTTTTACGGCCAGCAATTCAGCTACCCGCACAACGGCGCGCCGGTAGTCACCGGAGGCGAGAAAATCGGCAGCAAATACTCGCTCTACCGCTGGCACCTTGAGAGCCCCATTGCCTTCGAGCAATCCATCCGCGTAACCATTGAGCACGGCCACGCCAATCACCGGTCTGACAATTTCTACTCGACAGCCTACTGGTACCAGACCGAACCGCATGCGCCATTTCCGGCACTGCCCCCAGTGGTCGATCGCGTGCCGCGCTTATTCGACGTAGGCGGCCCCGCAAGCCCCGCAACACCGCCAACAAAGTAGCGCCGCGCTTTTGAACAGCCGCGCTCTTGTAGCGCAGGTCTCCCGACCGGCTGTAGCGTGGGTCTCCTGACCCACGCTTCGCGTCCAGATGTAACTCAAACTCCCACGCTCCGCCTCCTCAGGCCTTTTGCGGACAGGATCGCAAACCACGACCCACCGCTTTATCCCCGCCCACCCCACCTGCTATGCTGCGGACGCCTTGGAAAAACGCTTTAGGCATCGATCGGAGTGAGAGTTTATGTGGTTTCTCGGGATGGACGTTGGCACCGGCGGCACGCGTGCCGTGATTGTGGATTCGAACGGCAAACTCATCGCCTGCGCTGCCGCGGAGCACGCTCCCTTCCGCGCTGAGCACCCTGGCTGGGCCGAGCAGGACCCCGAAGACTGGTGGCGTGCCGCGCAGGAGGCCATTCGCGGTGCCATCGCCGCCGCGCCCCCGCCGCAGCAGCCCATCGCCGCCATCTGCCTCACCGGCCAGATGCACGGAGCCGTAATGCTCGATGAGAACGGCGCAGTATTGCGCCCCTCGCTCATTTGGTGCGACACGCGTACCCAGCCCGAATGCGATTGGCTCACTGAGAAAATCGGTTACGAAAAACTGATCGAGCTCACCTGCAATCCCGCGCTGCCCAACTTCA
>Ga0206872_10134_pt1 | contig 21966 bp, 21 predicted proteins | sample Alteio_BWOrgCont_34_FD_152906 | JGI IMG/M metagenome (GOLD analysis project Ga0206872, IMG submission 152906) | Enriched cells from forest soil in Barre Woods Harvard Forest LTER site, Petersham, Massachusetts, United States -... | ecosystem: Environmental > Terrestrial > Soil > Temperate forest >... | reverse complement strand
TCCAGTTCAAAGCGCAATTCCGCATAGATCGCAGCGGTAAGAGCGTCTCCGTTCAGAATGGTGACGCCTTTAAGAGCCTCGAGAATTTTGTCTATTTCGTGTGGACGCGAGGCCTTATGACCTCCCAGAAGCAATTCGCCAAGGACAACATGGGAAATGCCTACATGAACAAATGGACCAACAGCTTTCTCTGCGTCCTTGCGTCCTTTCATCAAGTCGATGAGGGTGCAGGTGTCGAGAGAACAATCAATCATCTATTTGCTCACAGCTTTCATTAATGTGGCGTTCAAGATGGTCGGCATTTTCCTTGCTCAGCAGACCCTTTAAGCGTCGAGCGAGCATTTTTCCCGATATGGGGGAATCTTTCTGGTCTATTTGGGCAGAAGCAAGATGAAGTGCCTCGATTCCTTTGTCAGGATTTTCAAAGTACTTTTGGACTTTCTTAATCTCGATTGTACCCAAAGTCATGGAATCAGGGTAAGCCTCGAAAAATGGAACGTCAATCCGCGGAACGTCCGTCTACGGCGAAACCTGCTTCGGCGCGAACTTGATTTCCTGGTCGGAGGCGGAGGCCATCTTGATGGAATCCTGGGCGTCGAAGAAGGTGATGTAGAGCATGTAGCCCATGAGGAAAACCGCGCAGGCGGTCTGAAGCGGCTCAAGGATAGACATGCTGAGGGGCCGTTTCCGAATCCATTCGATGATGGAAAGAGTGATGTGTCCGCCATCAAGGATCGGGAAGGGGAACAGGTTCAGCATCGCCAAATTGACGTTGATGACGACGGCGAACCAGAGCGCGAGACGCCAGCCGTTCTCGCTGCTGAGTACCATGAAGAGGACATTCATGATGCCGATCGGGCCGCTGAGTTGCGAGGCGCCAACCGTGGTGTGCGGAGTGAAGAGCGCTTCCAGCGTGCCGATGACGGCCTGGGCGCTTTCGCCGACTTGCTCGATCGGATTCGGATGGACGAGGGTCACGGCAGGTTCCCATGAATCGATGCCGATGTCGGTTTGTGGGCCGTCCTTGGGCAGTTCCTGGGGTGCGATAGGTTTTTCGGGGATGAGCGTGACTTCCCGGGTCACGCCTTTGCGGAGAACCGTAAACTGAATCGGGGTGGTGGGATGATCCTTGATCTCGTCAAAGATGGCTCCATCGCCATAAAGCTTCTGGCCGTTTAAGGCCACGATTTGGTCTTTCGGTCCAATTCCGGCCATCGCGGCGGGACCATTGGGAACAACCTTCTTCACGATGAGCGTTTCCATCGCTGGAGAAATGCCGATGCGTCGCGGAGAACTGCGCTGCCAGAAAGCGTGGGGCTCCACCAAGGGCGTCACATCGACCGTGAGATTTTGATCGCCGCGCTGGACCTCGACCGGAATAGTCGGATCCGTGCTGGTCATGATACGCCACATGACCGAATTACCCACTCCGCCAAAGCGGCTGATCGGATGGTGATCGATGGAAAGAATTTTGTCGCCAGCCAGCAAACCGGCCTTGGCAGCGGGCCAATCGGGCTTCACGTAACCGATAACCGTCGTGGCCTCGGTTTCGCCGACGGGACGACCGACACCCCAGACAATGCAGGCAAAGACCAAAGCCAGACCGAAGCTGAAAAGCGGTCCGGCAAACGCGACGATGATTTTCTGACCGGGCGCGGCGGGAGGAAGTTCCTCGCGCGGAGTTTCCGTCTTGCCCTCGACGGCTTCCATCGGGGCCATTTGCGGCAACGCGACGTAACCGCCCGCCGGGATGGAGCCGATGATATATTCCACGTCGTCGATTTTCTTGGACCAGAGCGGCTTGCCGAACCAGATGGCAAATTTCTCAATCTTCAGGCCACACCATTTGGCGGCGAGAAAATGGCCAAGCTCATGAACGATGATGAGGATATTAAAAAGGAGAACGACCTCAGCGAAAGTCAGGAGCGCAAAGCCTGCGGAGACAAAGCCGTGAAAGTACCCAAAGGGGACCATAAACAGGATTAGGAAACCGATAAATCCCAGCAGTCGGGGATTGGCAAAGACGGAGCGTTTTTTCATGAATCAATGGAGGTACTAACGGGACAGAATAACCCTGCTACTATAGCTCAAGTTGTCAACGGGCTGTAGTTAAAAGATCGTAATGGGGTGACAGACTTAAGGACATTCGATCTTGCGACTGGCGACTTCTTCCTGCGCTGCGGCGCGGGCCCAAGCGTCGGCCTTGAGGATATCGTCGAGACTGGGGTGCTCGACGTTTTTGTGGCGCTGCATGACGGCTTCGACGACGTGCCAGATGGCGGGGAAAAGAATCGCTCCTTCGAGAAAAGCAGGGACGGCGATTTCGTTGGCGGCGTTGAGGACGGCGGGGAGCGTGCCGCCCGCATTGCCAGCCTCGCGGGCAAGGCGGAGGGCGGGGAATTTTTCAGGGTCGGCGGCCTCGAAGGCGAGCGACCCAAGTTCGGCGAGATTGAGCGGCTTAAGGCGATTCGGCAGGCGATCCGGATAGGTGACGGCGTACTGGATCGGAAAACACATGTCGGAGTGGCTGAGTTGCGCAAGCTGGGAGCCATCGACGAATTCGACGAGGGAATGGACGATGCTTTGCGGGTGCACCACGACATCGACCTGGCTCATCGGCACGCCGAAGAGCCAGCGCGCCTCGATCATTTCGAGGCCCTTGTTGAAGAGCGTGGCGGAATCGATCGTGATCTTGCGCCCCATCGTCCAGGTAGGATGCTTGAGCGCCTGGGCCGGGGTGACCTTGTTCAATTCGGCAGCGGGCGTCTTGCGGAATGGGCCACCCGATGCGGTGAGAATGAGTCGGCTAATGTGGCGGGTGGGTTCGCCGACGAGGCACTGGAAGATCGCGTTGTGTTCGCTATCGACCGGCAGGATAGGGACGTTGTACTTGGCGGCCTCGCGGGTGACTTCTTCGCCGGCCATGACGAGAATCTCCTTGCTGGCCACGGCGATGGCCTTGCCTGCGCGGATCGCCGCCAGTGCGGGGGCGAGCCCCGCCGTCCCCACGATGGAGATCAGCACGAGATCGGCTTCGGGCATCGTGGCGAGTTCGATCAGACCTTCAGGTCCGCCATGGCAGACGGTACCGGACGGAAGCTGTCCGCGAATGGTATCGAGTTCCGCTGTGTCGTAGAGGGCGACGGCGCGGGGCTTGAATTCAGTGGCCTGGGCCAGAAGCGACTTGGCGGAGCGTCCCGCCGCGAGACCGACGATCTCCATGCGATCGGGAATATCGCGCGCGACTTTGAGGGCGCTCTCGCCAATCGAACCGGTCGAACCAAGGATGACAACGCGTTTTTTGTGACTCATGGAAATAAATTACGGTGTGTGTGAATCGGCGGGAACGGGCGCCGGGCTAGGGCTTTTCTATCTGAAAGGTGATTTGAGGCTGGGGATTCTCGCCGGGGTTATAGCCGGGTGTTGAGAGAAAAACCGCATCCCGGGTCGCCGATTCGCCCGGGGCCAGATCGGGAAAGGTGACCGATTGGCTGGTTTGAGAGAGTGGATTACTATCGTCGATGGGTTGTACGGCGCCCCCTCTGTCGATATTGCCCATGGTAGATCCACGATAAGGATAGACCAAAACCTGGACATTCACCGCCTTCATGGTGCCCTTATTTCTAAGAATGACATGATAGGTAAAGTTGCCCGGGGAAGGCGTGTTCATATCGACAGAAGTGCCAACCTGTTGGACGTCGTCGTTATCCTTTTTGGGGGCAACGGGCGAGGTCGTTTGGTGGCTGGGATAAAAATAAAAATGCTGCTGCCGGGGCCCGGCAGCCACTTGCGCTTTATCGAGACCGTTATTGTAGCTGTGAAACTGCAGGAGGAGCACGATGCCGATGAAAAGCCAAAAAACGGTATAGAGCCATCGCATCGGGGTCATGGTTTGTTTTTAGCCGTCTGCTCCATGGCGGGCAAGAGCGTTCCCAAGAAACGACCCTGCTGCCGGGGTTAGATATCAATCACTTTATCGGAGCGGGGCGCGGAGTTGACCCGTCGAACGGACACGCGCTTTTCCTGTCCGCTCAAGAAACCGGTGATCAAGCTGAGCAATAATGAGCCGAAGAATGCTGAGATAAAATTGTGCACATGGAAGCCGTGCACAAAATGGGGCAGCGTGTAGAGGATGATGGCGTTGATGACGAGAAGGAAGAGGCCGAGCGTCAGCAGCACCAGCGGCAGGCTGATAAAAATCAAGATGGGCTTGATGAAGGCGTTGACCAAAAACAGGACGAACGCGGCCCAGAATAGATCGCTATCCGAGTCCACCGAGATGCCCAGGGGTTTGATTAACGTGATCAGGTAGAGTCCCAAGGCCAGGATCAGCCAGTGCCGGAGAAATCGAAGTAACATATGCAAAAGTAATCCGGGATATGCCGGCGAACCAGCGATTTTTATTGGGGACTGGAAACAATGTCCCGTTGCATTTCAAACTGGTCGCCTATTTCCGTGGCGGTTTGGGAAATGATGCCAGCGGGAAGCTCGAGGACACTGTGGGCGGAAAAGACCATCTTTGAAATCTGCCACGGTTTCATTTCGCGCATGAGATGCACGACACGCAGTTTCTTGTCCAGAAAGACCGCATCGAAGATGAATTTCATGCCGATGCTGTGGATCGAATTGCAGGGTACGATCCACAAGCCATCGCCGGGTTCGAGTTGCCGGTCGCGGAGCAGTCCCACCAGGCGGGTGTAGAAACCGTCGGCGATGCGGGCACATTCCGTCAAGTTGACCCCGCGCGTCGTGTTTATCGCGATCAAGCGGGAGGTCATGGAATAAGGGGAGCGGCCATCCGCAAGGCGTTACTGGCCGAAGATGCGGTCGGCTTCCTCGAGTGTTTCCTTGCTGCCGATGTCGAACCAGCGGCCCGGCACAGTCCAGGTACGGACGGGCACACGAGGATAAAGCCACTGGATGAGGCGTCCCGGTTGATCCGGGTTGTTGCCTTCCTTGATGTAGGTCTTGATCATTTCCACCACGTCCGCAGGGAAGTAATAGAGGGCGATGCCGGTCAGCGTGCTGGTCGGATTTTTGGGTTTCTCCTCGAAGAAGGTGATGATGCCGTCCTTGTCGAGGTTGATGCTGTTGTACTTTTTGATTTGTTCGAGATCACCGACGTCATAGACGGCGAGGACGGGACTCTTACCTGCGCGGGCGAATTCGACGAACGGCGCGAGCGAGGAATCGAAAAGATTGTCTCCGGCCACGACGACGAGATCACCGGTGACGTTTTGCTGGGTGATAACGAGATGGATGTCGCCGATCGCGCCGAGCTTGTCAGCGTCGCTGGTCGAGCCGTCGTTGATGATCTTGAAATCGAACGCGGTCTTTTCCTTGCGATATTTCTCCGACCATTCGGTGAAGTGGGAAACGAATTTCTGGTTGGTGACGATGAACATCTCGCCGAGTCCCTTGACCGTGGCGAGGTGATCGATGATGTGCTCGAGCATGGGCTTGCCCGCAACGGGCAGAAGCGGCTTGGGTTTGTCGAGCGTGAGCGGATAAAGCCGGGTGGCGTACCCGGCGGCGAGAATGAGCACTTGCATAGGGGCGTGATTTTAGAGGGCTGGAGGGATGACGGGCAAGATCAGATTAAAAACTTACGTTGCCAGAACTTTTTTGAAATAGGTCGCCGATTCCGCATACCCAATCGCCTGATAAAAATCGGAGGCCCGACGTGTGGCCAAGGCAACTAACCGGCATTCCCTGGAAGCGGCCCACACTTCGAATTCTTTCATGAGCGATTTTCCAACACCCTTTTTTCGAAAGTCAGGTTTCACCATGATTTCTTCCACCCAGGCAACATCGCCGTTGGCATAGAAAGTGGCATGGGCCATTCCCAAGACATAGCCAATGACAGCTTCCGGATCCCGGGCCACGATCAGGCAAGTGTCATTCGAGGCAAGGGCTCGCAGATAAGTTCGGGAAAAGGCCGCCCGCTCCACTTGAAAAGAAGTGGCCAAGTCCCGGGCCAGCATGAATACGGCTTCTTCGTCTTCCGGCAGGGCTCGACGAAGGGTGATCATGGGAGATAAAAATGCAAGCAATGGAGTTTTGGAACAAGGGAAATACCCATCCCGTAAAAATGGGGTAGTGTCCTAAATGGAACTTGGCCCCAAAACCATTATTTCATTCAAGTCCCTATTAATGGTAAGGGATCTCTGTGAACTTAACCACAACGCCCAGCCATATCTTAGAGCGAGGTGTCCCATTCAATGTGCGTGTGCTTACACCCAACGATGCCGAGGACTACCATGCCTTGAGACAGAGTGCCTTGCATGAACAGCCTCCGGCTTTCGGTTCACTTCCAGACGACGAACCGGGCCTCGTCGAGACTGCTGCAAGACTGGCCGAGAACGAGGATCGGTGCTTCTTTGGGGCATTCCAAGATGGGCAACTTATAGGCATCGTTCGACTTTCTCGTTATTCTGCCGCCAACGAGAAGCACCGCGCTTATCTCGCGGGTCTTTACGTGTCACCTCCATTTCGCTGTAAGGGCTATGGTAAATTACTCGTACAACAGGCACTAAACCGTGCAGTCCACACGTCGGGCTTGAAGCGAATCAACCTAACTGTCGCGACTCAACAGGAAGCCGCGATCCATCTTTACCAATCGCTAGGCTTCCGCATCTACGGCACGGAGGAGGAAACATTCTCGAACGGCGGAAATTTTTACGATGAACACTTAATGACTTTGGAGCTTGTAAGCGCGGCAGTGAGCTAGTTACAAAATTTCCGGATAGAGACGCCGCGCCATCTGCTCGAGTTCAGCCTGGTTGGCCTCGGCCGATTCGTTGAGCACGCACCGGGCGACAAGTTGGCGGGCTTCCTCGTAGTTGAGGGACTGGATGGCGCGCTTGATCCGGGGAATCGAGGCGGCGCCGGCGCTGAGTTCATCCACGCCCAGACCAATCAGGGCCGGTACGAGAATGACATCCGCGGCCATTTCGCCGCAGACGCCGACCCAGATATTGTTGCGATGGGCAGCTTCGACCACCGTTTGCATGAGGCGCAAAACTGCAGGATGCGCGGGCTGGTACATGGCGGAAACGTTTTCGTTCCCGCGGTCGATGGCGAGCGTGTACTGAATCAGATCGTTGCTGCCAATGCTGAAGAAATCGACGTGGCGCGCGAGGATATCGGCGGTCAAGGCGGCGGAGGGAACCTCGATCATGACGCCGACTTCGATTTTTTCGGCCTGCGGAATATTCTGCTGGCGCAATTCCTCCCGCACCTCGTCAATGAGGCGACGCGCGGCTTTCAATTCGGAGAGATCGCAGACCATCGGGAACATGACGCGGACATTGCCTTCCGCGCTGGCCCGGCAGATGGCGCGCAGCTGCGTGCGGAAAATATCGGGCCGACCAAGCGAGTAGCGGATGCCTCGAAAACCGAGGAACGGATTGACCTCCTGCTCGATGCCGAGATGGGGCCGCTTCTTGTCGCCGCCGACATCGAGCGTGCGGATAATGATATGGTGCGGCTGGCAGGCCCGCGCCATCTCGCGATACATCTCGACCTGCTGGTCCTCGGTGGGTGATTCGTTCTGGTTGAGAAAAAGATATTCGGTGCGAAGCAGGCCGACGCCCTCGGCGCCGTGTTCCTTGATCAGCGGCAGGTCCTCCATGATCTCGACGTTGGCCGAAACAATGATACGGCGCTGATCGAGTGTGACCGGCAGCGTCTCGCGCAGGGCATCGAGTTTGACCTCGACGGCTTCATGGATTTTTTCACGCTGACCATATTCGTGCTTGGTCTGGTCGGTCGGGTTGACGATGAGCAGGCCTTCGTAGCCGTCGAGAAGGACTTCGACGCCGGGCTCGAACTTGCCGATGAGTTCGCGCAGACCAACCACGGCGGGCAGGTTGAGCGACCGGGCCATAATCGCGGAATGGGAGGTGCGGCTGCCCGCTTCGGTGGCAAGACCGAGAACCAGCTTGCGGTCCATTCCAGCAGTGTCCGAAGGCGAGAGATCATGGGCGAGAACGACAGAGGCGACGTCGAGATTGCGCAACTCAGCGTCTACTTTACCCTGAAGATTGCGCAGGACGCGGCGGGAAACGTCGAGGAAATCACCGGCGCGTTCGCGGAAATAATCGTCGTCGAGTTCGCGCATCTTGCGCGTGTAGGAGCGAACAACCTGCTCGTAGGCGAAATCGACATTGACCAAGCGGCTCACGAGCTGCTCCTTGACCGATTCGATCAGGGACGTGTCCTCAAGTAAGAGAATATGAGCATCGAAAATACTGGCATCTTCTTCGCCAATGGAGCTGGCCAGTTCGTTGCGGATGACCTGAATTTGCTGGCGCGTCTTGAGCAGCGCGGCCTCGAAGCGGGCGATTTCACCCGCAACGTCCTCCGGTCGAATGCGCCGTTTGCGGATAATATGCTCATCCGCATAGAGGAGAACGAGCGGGCCGATGGCGATGCCCGGAGATACAGGAATTCCCTTGTATCTTTCTTCTACTGTTGGCGTTGGGGCATCCGATTGCTCATCTGGCATCGGCGCCAAAATGCTCACTCTTCGTCGAATTTGCGAGCTATTAATTCCTCAAGGGCCTTGATCATGTCGGCGGAGTCGGAGCCGGTGACGGTAACCTTGAGGCGGGAACCACATCCGGCGGCCAGCAACATGAGACCCATGATGCTCTTGCCGTTGATTTCCTCACCATCCTTTTCGACGACGATATCGGAGCCAAACCGATTGGCGACGCGCACGAACATGGCGGCGGGGCGCGCATGCAGACCGAGTTTATTCCCGATCACAAGATCCCGTACCACGGAAACGCCTGATTCTTTATTTTTTGCCGCTGATGCCATGTCTTCTTTGTTTATTGATGGTGAGAGAGTTACTAATCCCGGTTGGCTATAGCTTTCAACAATCTTTCATTAAATTCAACTGCCGAATTCTGCCCCATGCTTTTTAGTTTCTGATCCAGCGCAGCCACTTCCACGAGATTTGCCAGATTTCTTCCCTGACGAACAGGTATGGTGACATGCGGAATCTTGATTTGCAAGATTTCGTAGTAATCTGTTTCGAGCCCGATCCGGTCGATTTCCGGCACCTCGTGCCAGTCCTGGAGGGTCACCACCATGTCGAGCCGCTTTTCAAAACGAATGCTGCGGACGCCGTAAATGCTGGCGATGTTGATAATACCAAGGCCGCGGACTTCCATGTGAAAGCGGGAGAGATCGGAAGAGGTGCCGATGAGTTCGCGTCCCTCGAGGGAACGGATGCGGGTGACGTCGTCGGCGACGAGGCTGTGGCCGCGCTCGACGAGAGACAGGACGCACTCGCTCTTGCCAATGCCGCTGGCGCCGCGGACCAGGACGCCGATGCCGAGGATATCGACCATGCTGCCATGCTCGGAGGCGACCGGGGCGAAATCGAGCTCGAGGCAGATGGTCGCCATGTTCATGAGTCGCATGGTGGTGAGGGGCGACTTGAAGACGGCGATATTTTCCTCCTCGGCGACCTCAAGCACGACCTTGGGCGGGTTGATGTTCCGCGCGAAAATCACGCAGGGGATGCGGTGCTTAAAGAGTTCCCGCAGGCGCTGTCGGCTGACGGAATCGGGCAACGACTTGAGGTAATGGGTCTCGCCGCTGCCGATGATCTGGACGCGCTGGAAGGCGAAGGACTTGTAGAATCCGGAGAGAGCGAGGCCGGGCCGGTTGACGGCTCCTTCCGAGATGCGCCGCTGCAATCCCCCGGCACCGGCCAGCAGCTTCAGTTGCAACTGGGCGGCGTGGTTGGTGTAGAGCTGACCAACGGTTACATTCGGAACGCTGTTTTTCTTCTTCACGGAACTCAAAGTAAAAAGGGTGAGACGGGGACGAGCTTAACGTGCGCCTTTGCCGCTGCTTTCGCAATTGAATTATGACAGACGATTGATGTGTTGTTCATTGTCCTTTACCACGCCTCTTGCCAGAGCGTCGCGGGTTTGCCACTGTGGTGACCGCCCGCAGACGCATGAAAACCCTTTCCAATACGTCTATCGCCGCCGTCTTCGCGGTGGGGCTGACGTTGCTGATCGCGCTGATGCTAATGGTCCCTTATTTCGGGGATTTGGAAACGCAGACGACGGACAAGATGCTTTTGCTGCGTTATCAACTGCATAAAAAATACTCCCCCCTGCGCCCCGATCCCCATTTGGTTTTGGCCGCCATCGATCAGCGGTCGCTCGATGACATGGGCCGCTGGCCTTTGCCGCGTGCTGATCACGGGATTTTCCTGACACTGCTGGCATCGGAAAGTCCCCGGGCGGTCGGCTGGGATATTATGTTTACAGAGCAGGAAAGAGCCGCCACGTCTGCTCAGGCTCCGGCCTCGACATCCGATGCCCCACCGGCCACCGCAAATCCGGCTCCGGCCTCGACATCCGATACTCCTCCCGCCACCGCGAATCCCGCTCCCGCCCCTTCTCCTTCCCCCACGCCGGAGACCCCGGCTGCACCCGTCAGCCCGCTTCCGCCCAGCACGAATGCCGCGCCTGCTCCCACGTCCACGGCGCCTTCCACCGGCTCAAGCGCAAGTATTTCAGCTCCCGGCCTCGTCGCTTTCGGCGCGGATGACGTCGCTGCGCCGCCACCCGCAACGCCTGCTCCCCCTTCGTCGAACAACCCGCCGACTGCCCCCTCTCCCAACATCAATCCATCTGAACCAGCTCCAGCTTCCACTTCGCCCGCTCAGCCCACAACTTCTGTTCCGCCTGCGACGACGACGGCTCCCCCCCCGGTATCGCCTAGCTCCCCCGATTCATCCGCATCCGGAGCGCCAGTCCAGCCGCCGGCAAATGCCTCTTCCGATTCTTCGCTCGTCCCGGATGACCAGCAACTGGTCGAGGGAGCCGCCCTGTTTCCCAATATGATCACAGGGGCCGAGCAAAGTCCTGACGAACAGCCTCCGCTGGATCCGGCGGCAATTCTCCCGACGAAGGCGTTGCCGAATATCACAGGAGATGTTTCCAAGGTTTTTTCATCACCCTACGCGCTTCTTCCCTTTCCCGCCCTGCGCAAGGTGTCTTATTTTGCCTTTGTTAACCAGGAGGAGGGAAACAACGGCGGAGTCCATAACACGGACCCGCTCGTGGCTTGCGTGGCGGGAAAGTTTTATGCCTCGTTCGATCTCCAGGTTCTCATGCAATACTGGGGCGTGGACCCGGATAAGGTCGTGGTCAATCTCGGCCATGACGTCACCATTTCGCGCCCGGATGGTACGCAGGTCAGCATTCCCATTGATGAGCAGGGGCGAATCCTGATCAATTACCGAAGTCGCCTGGAGGATTTCCAAGAGGAAAGCTACAACCAGATGATCAAGGGCCTGTTGGCAAAGACCAACGGTCAACAATCCGAGGAAAGGAACCATCTTCCTCCCATCAAGGACAATATCGTCATCATCGGCGCAACCGCATCCGGCATCGATCAGGGCCCGATGCCGCTCGACCTGGGCTCGGCAGAGCCGCTCGTCCTGACCCACTTGAATGCGCTAAGCAACATCTTGCAGGGAGACTACCTGAAAACTGTCCGTTGGTGGATCTGGATGCCTGTCTACGCGTTGTTCCTATTCGGTACGGGAAGTCTCATGCTGCGTGTGGGCATTGCGCCGATGATCCCCATGGGACTTGTCGCCCTTCTAATCGTGGCCGGGGCGGGATTCGCCATGCTGTATTTCGGAAATCTCATCCTGCCGGTGGCGATGCCGGAAATAGGCATCCTGCTTCTCGCGGGAGCAGTGCCGACGAAACGCTTCTTTGGCGAGGAGCGCGAAAAGCTCCGGGTGAAAAGAGCAATGCGCGCCCATCTTTCCGACAAGGTGATGAACAAAATCCTGGCGGATCCCGATGGGGCGAAACTCGGCGGCACCAAGGAGGTCATCACGATCATGTTTTGTGACATTCGTGGATTCACCGCTTATTGCGATAACCGCGATTCGCAAGAAGTCTTGACCGTCGTCAACGAGTACTTTGAGGCGATGACCGAGGTGGTCTTCAAATATGACGGCACCGTAGATAAGTATATCGGCGATTGCATCATGGCTTTCTGGAATGCACCCGACCCCCAACCAGACCATGCACAGCGGGCGGTTTGTTGCGCAATGGAGATGCGTTATGCGCTGGCCAATTTCAAGGTAAAGCGGGCGGGGCTGGACACGGAATTATTCGAATGCGGGATCGGCATTCACACGGGCGAGGCGCTGGTCGGCAATATGGGCTCAAGACATAAGGTCAGCTATACCGCGATGGGATCGACCGTGAATTTGGGCGCACGGCTTGAATCGCTGACTAAGAAATTGAACGAGCGCATCCTGATTTCGCACGAGACGTTCGTTCAACTGACCGGCGACTTTCCGATCACCGACCGGGGCGAAGCGATGGTGCCCGGCTTTGCCAATCCCATTCATGTCTACGGCATAGGCGCCGAGCAGGACCTCTCCTCCGCGTTGAAGATCGGCGTAAAGCTGGCCCAAAAGCAGGACTACACCGCCGAGGAAGTGACGAAACCAATTTGGGCACCCGCTCCTCTGCCCGAAGATGCCGATCCGAATCCGTAAGTGCTGCAGGAAACTGTCTCGCACGGAGCAGAAAATAATTTGGAACAAAAACGCCGTCATACAAGAGACCTCTGCAAAAGGGCCTCTTTTTAGCCTTTGTCATCCTGAGCCGTAACGATGCAGTTGACTCGGATAAGCCGAAGGCTTTAAAGCACCGTAGCCGGTGGTTGAGCGCAGCGACACCACCGGTAAATGGTTGTCCCTGGTGACGATCCCGGAGGGATCGCAGGGGAAACCAATCCAACCGGACCGATTTAGGGGGCTCACAGTGCTGCTATCCCTTACGGAGACCTCTGCGAACTCTCACATTTAGCATTAGTCATCCTTGTCGAAGGATCAGTTCGGTCTGCCTTTTCTTCTTCGATCTACAGAACGGATCTTTCCACATGTGGGCTCGACAAGCTCAAGATGGCAGATTGCTTGGAGAAGGACTTTCGCAGAGGTCTCAAATAGTCCGGGCCACCTGAACTGCATCGTCGCCCGGAGGCAGACCCTCCAAGTGCTAACGGCGTGCGACGAGAGCACCGACGAGGAAGCCAAGGGCCGCGGCCATGGCGACGGATTGCCAGGGGTTGTTCTCGATGAATTCCTGGGTGTTGTAGCGGGCGGCGGCGGTGACGTCGCGGAGAGTGTTGGCTTGCTCGTTGAGTTGTTCGCCGACTTTGCGGGCGACTTGCGAGGCTTGGGTTTTCAGGTCGTCGACTTCGGTGGTGAGGGCGTTGCTGGTACTCATGCCGGTAGTATATAGCGACTAAGAGCCGGTTGCAAAGGGCGCAACGCAGCGATGACGGGGATGTAACTTGGGCCGGGGATATTAGCGCAAAATGAAATTGCGCAGACGATTGCGCTCCCAAATTTGGGAGCGAGGAGAAACGAATTCCAATTAGGAACCGTTATCGCCGATGGCTTCCACGGGACAGCCTTCCATCGCTTCCTTGCAAAGCTTCTCCTCTTCGGGAGTCGTCGGTTGCTTGAAGACGTAGGAATAGCCGCCATCATCGTTGCGGCCAAAGTTGCTCGGGGCGGTCTCGCGACAGAGATCACAGTCGATACACTGGTTATCAACGTAAAATTTGCCAGGGAGGTTTTCGGGATAGCGGTTTGCGACGTCAGCCATAATCTTTTGGAACGGCAAGCCTATATAATATGGGATAAGGTGCAATAGTTTTCTGCATTTTTACCGGATACAGGAGTAACGATACGACGTCAGGCACCTTTGCCTCTTGCCCGTGGCGTCGTCTCACGGCAAGGTGACTTGTCCTGCCGTTTGTCGGCATATTTCCACAAAATTTCATGACTTGGGCCACACGCATCACCATCCTCCGCCTGATTCTGATCCCCGTGTTCGTCACGCTGATCATCACTTACGATGAATCCACGAGCCAGGGCCACTCGGAAGAAATCTGGCGCTACGCCGCCATCGCCGTCTTTCTGGTCGCCTCGATTTCGGATGCGCTGGACGGTTATCTGGCCCGCAACTGGAACCAGCGCAGCGCACTTGGTGCCCTCCTCGATCCCATCGCCGACAAGCTGCTATTGCTCGCGTCGCTCGTCACTCTCGGCCTGATTCCCCTCGATCACCTGCGCCCATTCCCAATCTGGTTTCCCGCCATCATCATCAGTCGCGATGCGCTTCTCTTGGGAGGCTATTGCATCCTACGCCATTTCCAGGTGCCGGTGGAAATCCATCCCCACTGGACGGGTAAGGCCAGCACGCTCTTCACGCTTCTGGCCATACTCGCCGTCCTCTTCAAACTCGGAATCTGGACGATCTTTGCCCTCTGCACGCTAGGGGCCGGCTTCGCCCTCTTCTGCACGATCGTTTATGTACGAGAAGGGCTACAACTGCTCAGCCGCAGCGGCCACACCGCCGCGCAGAAGAAGTAGTTGTAGCGGCGGTCTATGACCGTCGATGCATAAGCACGCAATTTGAAATGCCTCGGCGGACATAGACCACCGCTACATCTGCAGGTGATTTAAAGTGCGAGGATCGCAAAGCGCAGGTACACTGGTCGGCTATGGATCACACAGTCGCGATCGTCGGTCGCCCCAATGTTGGCAAATCGGCCCTGTTTAACTGCTTGGCCGGACGCGATATTTCCCTCGTCTTTGACCGCCCCGGTACCACCCGCGACCGCATGGTCACCAGCGCGCGCTGGGATAAGCACCGCTTCACCCTGATCGACACGGGCGGAATCGGCATCGATGACCGCGAGGGTTTCGGCGACGCCATCGCTCACGAAGTCGAACTCGCCTTGGCTGCCGCCACCGAAATTATTTTTGTCGTTGATGCGCGCGAGGGCCTCACTCCGCTCGATCAGGACGTCGCACGGCTCCTGCGCAAAAGCCATCGTCCCGTTTTTGTCGCGGCCAACAAGGTCGATGGCGAAAAGCAGGCCAATCTCGACGGCGAATTTCAGCGCCTCGGATTCCAGGGCGTCTATCCCGTCTCAGCTGCGCATCGGCGTGGTCTGGAGCAACTGCGCTCGGCAATCGTCAAGAATTGGAAAGAGCCGGAGGAAGAAGCGGAGCAAACAGAACGTCCCAAGCGTCCCACTCGTCTCGCCATCGTAGGACGCCCCAATGTCGGCAAATCGTCCCTGATCAACACACTGATGGCCGAGCCGCGCGCCATCGTCAGCCCTGTGGCCGGGACCACCCGCGATGCCGTCGATATCGCCTACACGTGGCGCGGCGAGCCTTTCCTCTTCATCGATACCGCAGGCATGCGCCAGGAGCGCAGAGTGCAGGACCAACTCGAACGCGCCATGACCGGTCGCACCGCCCACGCCATCAACCGCGCCGATGTCTGCATCCTCATCGTCGATGCCATGACGGGCGTGACCATGCAGGACAAAAAAATCGCCGGGTTGATCCAGGAAGCTCACGCACCCTGCATGATCGTCGTCAACAAGTGGGACCTCGCCCGCGAACAGGGCGATGCAGGCAAGACCAAGGAGCGCGAATACTACGAGCAGGTGCAGCAGGACATGTTTTTCCTCTCTTACGCACCGGTGCTTTTTCTCAGCGCCAAAACCGGCGAACGGGTCGAGGGCTTGCTCAAGACCTGCGCAACAATCGCCAAGAACCGCACCTTCCGTTTCCAGACCGGGCCGCTCAACCGCGTCATCAGCCGCGCAATGGAAAAATACGCGCCACCACTGGTGAATGGACGCCGGTTCAAGGTCCTCTACGCCGCGCAACAGGCCGCCAAAGAGGGCTCGCGAGAAATCCCCACCCTCCTGCTCTTCGTCAACGCCCCGGCACTGCTCACCCCCGCCTACGAACGGTATCTCGATTTACAATTGCGCGAAGCCTTCGATCTTCGCGGTTGCCCGCTCCGTTTCATCATGCGCGGGCGCACTACTCAGTCGCGTGAGCAGACTCGCTCCCAGATCAAGACCGTTCAGCCCAAGCGCCGCGCGCCGAAAAAGGGCGCCGCACCGAAACGCGATTTCTCCAAGCGCCCACAAAAGTAGATTATTTAATGTACCGGTGGTCTATGACCGTCGCCATAATACCAGTGTCGCATGGGGATGCTTACTTTTAAGTGAGCAACTTGCTTTGTTGAAATCATCATTTTTTAACAGGAAGACATGAAAACAGGAAATACATGAAGAAGGCAGGTCAACAAGGGAAAGATTAGGTTCGATTTCTCCTCTGCTTCAGTTTCATGTCTTCATGCTTTCATGTTTTCCTGTTAAAAAATGATGATTTCAACGGAGCATGAGTAACTAATATTTTTAAGCTTGTCTCGGATAGTCCAGTTTTTGGAAAATATCGAGTTTTACATCGGACAAGAGGAAGTGGTTCGACTTGTCGTATGGGCTGGGAAAGGCCTCGTCTGTAGACACTAATTGATACGAATCCTGACGTGCGAAAGTAAGCTCCAAGGCATCAGGAATTTCAATATCGCGACAAATGACAAGAGGCGAAATGCAGTTGCCATGAACATGCACGGGCAAATGATATCGGGTCAAATGGATCAACGCCTGCCTGGCTTTTTGTCTCCATGCGTTGTCGGCTACGGCGCTAAAATTATGGAACTCGATTGTGATTTGACGGAAAGATTTCAGTATTTCAGGATCAACGTCGGCGATAACTTCCCATTCGTCGCTCTCGATATCTATTTTGAGTATTAACTCTTTCTCAGAGGAATAATGGCTGTTGAGAATGGAAGCGATACTTTCCATCCGGGCAGAGGGGCGACTCTCTTTGCCGATGCGAATTTTATGAAAGTGGAAAAGGGGATGACGATGAGGTGAGCTATCGAGGGTGTGATCAAACTGCAAAATAGGTAGGCCTATCCTGGCCATCTCCATGTCCCACGAATCGTCATGACCAATTCCGAAGGAGCAGGCTCCCTTTACCGGATCAAAATCATTTAGCATGACATATCCGCCATCGCGAGAACTGCCAATTCGCTTCTTATCCACACCCACCGCCCGATACGGTTTCATTAAGGACAATAGTTCGATCAAATGCGGATAAAACTCTGGAGAAACGTAAATACGATCTGTATTCGTTATTTTACGCTGCAACTTGTTAAGTTTTTCCAGGAAAGTCATGGGAAAATGGATTTGGCACGAATGTCCGGTCGGCAGTCCTCAAAATGACAAACGGTTATAGTCGTAGAGATGTTCTCCTCGCAAATCGATAGAAATTTAAGAGGAGAGACGACGAAGGGCACCCATCCATGACCGCGCATCCTGGATTCTGCGTTGGGCTTATCTATGAAAACGCAGTTACTTCTTCACCGGCGCGGCATTCGTGCTCGGTGCAGTTGCAGACGGCGCATTCGTTTCCAACAGAACGCCAGGCAGAGGCTCAATCGAACTGGCATTGAGCAGACCGAAATCGCCATCGGTGATCTCGAACGCCGTCGATTCGCCCTCAATCCGCGCCGCGTGACCGCCATCGGGGAGAAGCGGACCAATATGGAGGGTAACCGTCGCCTTGTCCGTCTGGACCGCAATGGTCAGCACCGGCTTGCTCAACCCGTAGGCGGGTAAAACCGGCCCGAGCCAGTTCTTCGCCAGCAATTGGCAAAACAGACTGGCCTGCGTATTCGCCTTGTCCGTATTCACCATCCGGTCCTTCACATTTGTGGCTGTCCATGTGCCACCACTGCTGCGGGTCAGGGTCACCGGCGGATTGGAGCCAGCGGTAATCGTCATGCTTTTCACATTCTGCTGGTCGAGCGTAATTGCCCGGGCATCGCGCATCTCGAGATTATTCGCAGGCAGGAAATCGAGTGCTGTATCTGGAATCGTATAGATGAAGGGCTCTGCAGAATTGCGCACGTAAATCAGTTTGTTCTCAGTCTTGCCAATAAACAAAGTGAGGCTCGGTCCCGGCTTGAATTCCGGCGATTCAACCGTGATTTTACCAACGGGTTTATCAAGACCAAAGGGCTTCAAATCCGTGGCTGAATCCTTCAACATCGGGGTCGTTTCGAGTTGGCTGAGTTTCGCCAGCATGTCCGTGACGCGACCCACATCGGCGCGGCCCACGTTGTCGCCCACCGTGCTCCAGAGATCATGCGTCTTTTCAATTTGTCCCTTGTGGGTGGAGACAGAGAAGGTCAGGCCGGTGGCTTTGCCCGGATCGAAAGCGAGGACGTGACGATCTCGCACATTCGGCACGGACTTCAGGAGATCGTCCACGCTTGCGCGAGTGAGTGTGAAAACGGAATTCGACTTGAGCCGTTGCGCGTAAACCTGGTCGGGCTTGTTCGGTACGGGGCCGCCAATCTGAAGCACCAAATCCTCATCCGGCGTAATCGTAACGGAGAGCGTCGCGCTCGGCGAGGTCAACCCATACTGGCTCAGGTTGCTGGCGTCATCGGTGACGAAATCAACGATACGCTCGGACAAAATCTTGTTGAGCAACACCTGCACATCCGTGTCGGAGGCCCGCGCCACCAGCGGCATTTGCAGCGTCCAATGTCCGTCCTTGAGATCGACCTCGCATTGCTGTCCGGGAGTGGTCGTGGTGTCGGCAATCTTGGTGGCGACCTTGGTCACCTTCTCGATCTCAAAATCAAAAACGCTGTGACTGCGAAAATCCGAGAGGTCCTTCTGCAGCGCCTGCTTCACCGAAAAGGGAATGACCCGGACCGACTCGTTCTTTCGTTCGGAAGCACGGGCATAGACGCTGTCGCTGATCGCCGTTTTGCGTCCGACCAGCAGGATGGACTGCCCGGTTTTGGTGTGGATGACCACCCGTTCTGCAGGAGTCGGCATCAAGCCCCACTCCTTCAGGTTGGCCAGGTCTTTGTCCGAGCCGTCCACCTTGATGATACGTTGCGGCTGCGCGAAGGCGATCTGGGAAATCACGCCATCGACCGTGGGACCGTCCGCGAGGGTGACCACAGGCTTCTCGATTTCCCAGTGGTTATTGTCCTTTTTGAAGATGAAAAGCCCGTGGACATTATTGATTTCCAGGCTGGTGACATCATCGGGATTCAGCTTGAACAACTGATTCTCGGATTCTTCCTCAGCCTTGGTTCCTGGAAGTTTTTTGTCGATGAACGTGAGGTAGCAAAGCAGGCCCAGGAAAACGGCCAAATAGAGATAGGTGGAACTATTACGCAACATAACCGGACGTTCCTTATTTCCGACGGGAGTACCACGTGAAGACGCCCAGCAACAACGCTGCTCCCGGCACAATGAGAAGGGCGCACCAAATCACAGTGCGAAACTGCATGGGTGAAAGGGAAACGCCGTATTCCTGCGGCTTTTTCGGGGCGATATCGAGCACAGCATTCTTTTTCACCAACCAATCTACACAATTGGTGAAGAAATTGAATGCGACCGTCGGATCGGTTGCCTCATTATCCACAAACTTCGAGGAACCGACGGCGACGACGCGGGTGCCCGGCAGGGTCGCGCTCGTCTTCGGATCGGTAATCTCGCCGCCGTCATACTCCGCCGCGACGGTCACAGGGCCCGGAATGTCCAGCGTCTTGTTGAAAGTAAGCTGCTTCGGGTCGACGGGCACTTTCGCGTCCTTGTTGATCCAGCCCCACGAGGTCTCATCGGTCTGAAGAAGGAATTGCGTTTTCGAAGGCGGTTGCCCCTGCGGGCTGGGCGGAATACTGATCGAACGGGCATCGTAGATCATCAACTGGAGATTCGCTGCGGCGAATTTCGCCGTGATCGGATGCATGGAGAATCCGCCCTGATAAATCCCAGCCAACGGCACCGTCATCTGTGTCCCCGCAGTCGTCATGCCACGGTAAAGGACCAGGTCGTCCTCGAATTTCAATCCGTATTTCGAAAGCACGGAATCCAGGCCGGAGACCGTATACGGATCAAGCAGGACGAGAAGCTTGCCATTGGCTGCGAGATACCTGTCCAACGCCTCGACTTCGATCGGGGCAAACTGAATCGCCGGTCCCGCGATCACCACGGCGTCCGCATCGGCCGGCACATCGCCCACTTTTCCCAGGTTCAAATTGGCGGCATCGACATTGTCATTCTTGAGACTTTGCGTCACAAATCCGTATCCAGCCGCTGTCGTGGTGTCCTGAATGGAATGCTCGCCGTGGCCCTCGGTGAAATAAACCTTGGAAACCTTCCCCTCGACCAGGTTGGTGATCGCGGCGGTTATCAGCTGTTCACCCTTGAAAGAGCCGACCTGACCCGTCATCGGATTGATATCGTACAAATCATCTTCCTTCACATAGCGGGGCGTGCGGTCTTTGTAGTCGAGAATGATCAGGTGATCGTTACCGTCGAAGTGGAGCTTCTTTTGCAATTCAGCAGCGCGGGTGACATCGAAAGCCGGATCGATTTTTTCCACCACGATGTTCTTGCCGCCGACCCGCTGGTATTCCTTCAGCAGCGTGGCGATCTGGTCCGCCTGGGCCGGATTTCTTTGATCGAGAAACGTGTAGATGGTCATCGGCGAGTCGAGATTCTTCAGGGTGTCCACCGTCTTCGGCGAAAGCGCGTAAAACTGGGAAAGCGACAGGTCCTTGTGCACGTAATCTTTGAATGCCCAATAATTGACGAGCAGCAAAATGCCGAGGACCAGGACGACATTGACGATGCTCTGCAACCCGGCGGAACGGCGGGAAGAACGGGCGGAAGGAGTTTCGGTTTTCATGGCAAAATTAACCCCGGAGACGGCGGCTCTCGAGAATGCTCTTGGTTAACATTAATACGAACACGGTCATACTCACGTAGAAGACCACGGGGCGGGAATCAAAAATGCCCAGCCCCGCGTTTTGGATGTGCTCCGGCGTCGAAACATAGGAGACCCACGACAGCAGGGTGGCATCGACGTGCTGTATCCAGCGCAGCATCGAGACGCCAAACGTGATGAACAGAAAAGCGAAACAAAGGACTGCGGCGATGATCTGGTTCTTGGTCAGCACCGAGGTGAAAACGCCCAGCGAGACATAAAAACCGCCGACGAGCGCGATGGTCAGCGCGGTCATTGCGATCTGGCTCCAGTAAATCGGTGGAGGCGGGGCCGAGAAGAGTTGCATCGCCGTCAGGTCCAGCGCCACCGGCAGCCAGAGCACGAGGAAAAAAGTGAGCGCGCCGAAAAACTTGGCCAGCACCACGTCCCATTCGCGAACGGGCGCGGTCAGCAGCATCTCGATCGTGCCGAGTTTGAATTCCTCCGAGAAAACCCGCATCGTGATCAATGGCACCTGCACCAGGATCAGCAGCCAAAAGAGCGGCCAGTTGAAGAAAATCTGCAGGATGCTCTGCTCCTTGTAGCCCTGGTCGGTGACGAGTTTGAGGATCAGGGAGAATTGGATGCCCTGCACCAGGGCGCTGCCAAACAGCACGACGTAAGCGACGGCGGAGTGGAAGTAATTCGTGAATTCGCGTTTATAAAGGGTCCAGAATGCCATGATATTTTTCGGTTGGAGGGGGAGATTAGTCCTGCGTCAACTCGACGAAGGCTTCTTCCAGCGTCGCCTTGACGCGGGCCAGCTCACGCAGCGACCAGTTGTTCGCGCGCACCACGCCGTAGACATCCTCGCGAACATCAATGCCGGGCTTCGCAAAAATCTTGGCTTGCGTCCATTCACCGTCTGTCGGGAGTGAAATTTCCACGTCCTCGATATTCGGCAACGCCTCGATCTTGGCGATAATGTCCGTGGCGGCCGCCTTGACTTCCAGCAGGATCGAACCACCGCCGCGCACCAGACGCGTCAGATTGACCGGCGTATCGGATGCCTCAATGCGGCCATGATGGATGACGAGCACTCGACTGCAAGTGAGTTCCACTTCGGAAAGAATATGAGTCGAGAGCAAAATGGTGTGGTGCTTGCCAAGGTCCTTGATCAGGTCTCGGACGGACCGAATTTGATTCGGGTCAAGACCGATGGTCGGCTCATCGAGAATCAGCAATTCCGGCTCGTGGACCATCGCGTCAGCCAAGCC
>Ga0206872_10133_pt1 | contig 21975 bp, 19 predicted proteins | sample Alteio_BWOrgCont_34_FD_152906 | JGI IMG/M metagenome (GOLD analysis project Ga0206872, IMG submission 152906) | Enriched cells from forest soil in Barre Woods Harvard Forest LTER site, Petersham, Massachusetts, United States -... | ecosystem: Environmental > Terrestrial > Soil > Temperate forest >... | reverse complement strand
GGGCACGAACGCGGCGCCTTCACCGGGGCGCAGGCCCGGCGCATCGGGCGGTTCGAACAGGCCGGCAACGGCACCATTTTCCTCGATGAAATCGGCGACATGACCCTGGGCACGCAAGTCAAGCTGGTGCGCGTCCTCCAGGAAAAAATCCTGCAACGCCTGGGCGGCAAGGAAGACATCGCGGTGGACGCGCGCGTCATCGCCGCCACCCACCGCGACCTCGAAACCGCCATCCGTCAAAAACAATTTCGCGAAGACCTCTATTACCGGCTCAACGTCGTGGTCATCCATCTGCCTCCCTTGCGCCAGCGGCGCGAAGACATCCCGGACCTCATCCGTTATTTCCTGCAAAAGCACGGACCGCCCTTGGGCAGCGCGACACCGTCCATCCACCCGGAAGCCATCGAGTTTTTGCAAGCGCAGCCCTGGCCCGGCAACGTGCGCGAACTGGAAAACGTCATCCGCAAAGCGCTGTTGCAGGCGCAGAATTACACCATCAACCTCGACCACGCCCGCGCCGCGCTCAACAAAAGCAACGAGCCGGCCTGTTCATCCGACCGCTCCCTGAGTGAATACGTGGACGACCTACTGGCCGCCGCCCGTCGAGGCGAACTGACCGACGCCCACGCGCGAGTCTTGGAAAGCGCCGAGCGCGAATTATTCGCGCGCGCCATCGAGCAAGCCGAAGGCAACCAGGCCAAAGCCGCCCGCTGGCTTGGCGTGACGCGCGTCACCATGAAAGCCAAGCTCGTGCAATTCGGCCTCCACCCAGGCACGGAGGAAAGTGAGAGTTAAGTGGTACATACAAACGAGAAAATGAAGGCCGACACTTGGATGGAAGGTTTGTAAAACAATGGTCACTGAAACAATAAACGGGCTTAAGCTATTAAAAGGCACGGAAGGCTATGAATCTCTTTTTATCGACTCATCACGAATCGACGATTGCGTTGAATATCTCCACGCCAATAACCTCAAACACATTTCAATTAACAGCTTTCAGGGATACAAGGCGAAGGACTTGAATTTTCTTGCGGGTCTTAAAAATTATTTGGAGGGAATATCAATTCCAGAAAATCACTATGATTTCGCAATAGTGAACGAGCTGCACAAATTGAAATCTCTGGGGATTCCAGACAATAAAAAGGACAATATAAATCTCGCATCTTTTCCTAAACTGGAACGCCTTGCAACAGACTTTTCCGAGCGGTTGATCGGCTTGGCAAAGTGCAGTAATCTAAAAAGCCTTACACTCAGCAATTACAAATCTGAAACTCAAAACGTTTCGGCGCTGCCACCGTTAAACGCCTTGGAGGACTTGTTTTTGATTCAGCCGAAAATCGTCTCGTTGAAAGGGGTGGAGATATTCAAGAGTTTGAAAAAGGTTAAGCCTGTTTAAAGCCTCAAAACTCGAATTCATTGCTGAAATACAAAACCTTTCGGCTAGTTTAACAGAAATCGAGTTCGAAAAGTGCAAAAAAATATCTGATTATGAAATCTTGGAAAAGTTGACTGCACTCCAGAGACTTCTCTTATCCGAATCTGGCGAAATAAAGAATATATCGTTCATAAAATCGCTTCCCCATCTCAGGTTTTTCAGTTTTTGGGGAACAAATGTTTTAGACGGCGACCTTTCTTATTGTGAAGGGATTGCTTACGTTGGATTTGACAATAAAAAGCATTATTCACACAAATCTCAACATTTCAAAGGAGGGACAGCTTAATTGTTGCCGATTTAATCCTTTTTGGATTAATTCTGACTTGGCTCGATGTGCACCAGCACGTCGTAAACGGAGGGGACGGCCTGGCGGACCTTGTTCTTAAGTTTGACTATGATTTGCGGAAAAAATGGCAAACAGTATCAATGTCCGTATCAAATCTGCGGCGCGGCGATCAGAACTTTTTAGCAGGCGAAAGCCGGGCCGGTTCTTCAAGAATGTCCAATAATTTTTGGGCGCAATACGCCCGGTCGCGTTTCGCGCCGCTGACTTCCTGGACGATTCGGTGCTTCTCCAGTTGCCCGATGGCGCGCATCACGGTGTTGTAGGCCAGGCCAAGATGCTTCTCCGCGCCGCGAGGAGTGATAAACGGATTTCCCCCCAGCATATCCACCATCCGCAAGGCCACCCTCGCGCCTGCATCGCCGGACAGTTTGTTCCGCCAGCGCGCCAGAAGCGCATTGATGCGTTCGGCACGGCTTAGTGCGTCTTCGGCCTGACGCGCCACTCCATTCAGGAAATATTGCAGCCAGTTCAGCCATGCGCCCTTTTCGGAAATGCCACGCAGCCCTTCGTAATAGTCCGCACGGGTGGCCTCAAAGAACGCGGACAGGTAAAGTAACGGCGCGGGCAAAACGTCCCGCTCGCACAATTCCAGCGTGATCAGCAGGCGTCCCACGCGGCCATTGCCGTCCAGGAACGGGTGAATGGCCTCGAATTGATAATGGGCGAGCGCCGCGTGGATCAGCGGCGGCAGCATCCGGTCATGCAGAAACTTTTCCCATGCGGACAGATGCTCCAGCAGAGTATCAGGCGGCGGCGGCACATAAGAGGCTTGCGCCAGCGTATCGCCTGGCCGGCCAATCCAGTTTTGCGTGCGGCGGAATTCGCCCGGCGTGGCATGTTGGCCCCGGACGCCGGTCATCAGTTTTTCGTGCAGTTCGCGCAACAGTCGCAAGGACAGCGGCAGGGTTTTGAGCCGCTCGATGCCGTATTCCAGGGCGATGACATAATTGCCCACCTCCCGCAAATCGTCCGGGCTTCTCTGCACCGCCGCCCCGGCCTCCGCCGCCAGCAGTTCACCCAGCGTGGATTGAGTTCCTTCGATGCGGCTGGAAAACACGGCCTCACGGCGCACAAAAGGACGAATCAGGACGTGCGGATTGGGCAACCGTCTTCCTTCCCCGGCCAGTTTCCCGATCAGGGTGGAGGCGTTGGCCAAAGCCACGGCCAGCGATTGCGTCCACTCCAGCACGGGCGGCAACGGATTGGGATGATAAGCGCGGTAACCTTCCAAGGTCTTAATCCACCGCCCCGACGGGGTGGCCTTTCGATTTGGCGATTGGCTGCTCATAACTGAAATAGAAAATACGCTTATTTCAGTTTAAAGGCAAGAACTGAAATAAGAGCATTCCGTGTTTCAATCCAGGAAGCACCCTGCCGGGCCCGGACAACTAAACTTTACTGGCTTGGCTCGATGTGCACCAGCACGTCGTAAACGGACGGGACGGCCTGGCGGACTTTATTCTTGACGTTGTGGGCGATGTCGTGGCCTTGTTGCACGGTCATGCGGGGATCCACTTCCACGTGCATGTCCACAAAGTATTGGTAGCCCATCTTGCGCACGATGCACTTTTCCACGGCGTTGACGCCCGGCACGGTGCCGGCGGCGCTTTGAATGTTCGCGATCAGGGCGACGTCGGGCGCGGCGTCCATCAATTCGTTCAAGGCCGGGCGCAGCAGGCGCCAGCCGTTCCAGGCGATGATGCCCCCGGCGATAATGGCGGCGGCGTCATCGGCAAAGGCGAAGCGGGGACCGCCGAACAGGGCCAGGGCGATGCCGAGGCCCGCCGCCAGGGAAGTGATGGCGTCGCTGCGGTGATGCCAGGCGTCGGCAAAGAGCGCGATGCTTTGCACCGAGCCCGCTTCACGGGACACGAAGCGAAAGAGGATTTCCTTGATTACGATAACGGCGATCAAAACGTAAAGGGTGAAGGCTTGCGGTTTTTGCGGCGGTTCAAGCAGCAGTCCGTGGGTGGACCGGGCCATGATGCCGACGGCGGCAAGCAGCAGCATGATTGCGACCGAGGCCGCCGCCAGCGGCTCGGCTTTGCCATGGCCGTAGGGATGATCGGGATCGGCCGGCGCCGCCGCCACGATGAGTCCGCGCCAGACGATGATGGAGCTGAGAATGTCCGCGGTCGATTCCGCCGCGTCGGCGATGAGGGCGTGGGAATGGCCGAGGATGCCGGCGGCGAATTTGGACGCGGTCAGGACGACGTTGACGGACATCCCCAGGAAGGTGACTCTTAGACTGCGTTCCAAACGATTCGGTGGCACGCCGAATTAGAGCAGCGGGCGGGGGAAATTCAAAGGCTAAAGGCTGAAGGCTAAACGCTAAAGTAACGGAAAAGTCAGCAAGAATATGGAAAGCAGCAACATGTTGCTGCTGCGTAGTTTTTCCTGTTGGGTTCCTCGCTGTTTTCGGTGGAATAGAATTCGAGGATGGCCCTTTCCAGCCCATGCCAATTCGCGCCGACCATCCCTTGCCGAAGAATTGAGGGCCAACAGGAAGGATTGCTCATAGGATCAGGAGTGCAGCTCAGCGAGAGGTCGACAAAGATGCAAGGCATTCATTTAGAAGCTCTTATATTAGATTTATTTCAGGCAACTCTTTCTATATGAGCTTCTTCATCCTAAAGCCGCCGAGCGGCAGCGGCTTCCGGCCTTTGGAGCTTCGCTCCAAGCCGACCTCCAGAAAGGGCTTTTAATGAAAATCTATTCCACTGAAAACAGCGAGGAACCTCCTGTTGCCAGTTAAGTCGTTGACTCTAAGGACTTGTTGCCGTGTTGCCGATTTTCCCGAGCTATCTACCAATCCATGCATCAAAACGTGAGCTTGACCATTGGGGTGAAACCGTTTATAAAATGGCATGCGTACGAAATCTCTTTTTCTTTCCATTGTCACTGCGTTGGCTTTCGTCCAGTTGGCCCAGGCGGCGGATGTCACTGTCAAAATCTCGGATGTCCATCTGTGCTGCCCGAGTTGCGTCAAGGGCGTGACCAATGCCGTCAAAGGCATTGATGGCATCTCAGCTTCGGCAGACAAGGAAACGAGAATCGTTGAGATCACCGGGCCGGACACGGCCACGGTGCAAAAAGCCGCCGATGCGTTGACCAAGGCCGGTTATTTTGGCGTCTGCTCGGACGCCGGCATCAAACTCGATGCGTCCACCGGAGCCAAAGGCGATACGGTGCAATCCTTGAAAGTCGAGGGCGTCCATCTGTGCTGCCCCAAATGTGTCAAGGCAGTCAATCTGGCCTTGAAGGATGTCCCGGGTGTGACGACCAATGACGCAGTGAAGAACGCCCCGTTCTTTATTGTCACCGGCAATTTTAAAGATGCGGATGTTTTTGCGGCGTTGCAGAAGATCGGCCTGACCGGCAAAGTCGCGCCATAAATCGCCCGCATTCCGCCTGTTTTCCTCGTCGCCTGGCCGGCGCTGCCGCAGTTGCAAGGTGCTGTCTTATTTGCATTGATTCCAGCACCGCATTCGAAATAATTGTCCTGTTTCGGTTTTGGCGGACATATATACATATATGAGATCGAAGAGGGCATTTACCTTGGTGGAACTGCTGGTGACCATTGCCATCATCGCCATGCTGGTGGCGTTGTTGTTGCCCGCTTTGGCCAGGTCAAAGGCGGAAGCCCAGCGCGCGACGTGTTTGAATAACCTCAAACAAATCAGTCTCGCCATCCAATTGTATGCCGGGGCCAATGGCGATTATCTGCCGGCCGAGGCGGACACGTTTGCCCACGTCCACCATCCGGACACCAATGACTTCACCCTTTTCTACAAGGCGATGGTGAAGACTTATCTTGGCCTGCAAGGCCCGTCGTCGCCGACGGACAAGGTCTTTGCCTGCCCGGCGGACAAGTTTTTTTATTATGCCGATGATTTTGAGTACTCCACCACCAGCCTGCACGACTCGCCCTTGAGTGACTATTCGAGTTACGCTTATAACGGCCTCGGCGGATCAACCAACGATCCGCCCGCCATCCCCAGCCAGACGAATCCCACCGGCCTCTTTGGTTGGAAACTCGCGGCGATAGGGACCCCGGCCCGAACCCTGCTGGTGGCCGACTACCCGGCCTTCTGGCCCTTTTCCTGGCATAACCCGCAACCGGGTGCGGGCGAAACTTATTTTACCATGCAATTTTACGACGCCATGAATATGGTCGGTTTCGTGGATGGCCACGTCAGCTACACCAAAATATACTGGAACCCTCAGATTTTTTTCTCAACCTGCCTCTACGATCCGCCGTCCGGCTATGATTACAAATGGAGCGGAAATTGATTGTTGACAATTAGCGCCGTGAAAAAGATGCCGGCATTATTCCGGGGCCTGCTGGTATTCATGGCTTTTGTTCTGGCGGGACGGGCGGATGACCTGTCGATATTCCCGGTTGATTTTCCCAAGATCGAGATCAACGGCCGGCCGGCCAATATGTTCCTGGACACGATGGGGCCGGCCACCTTCCGGATCGATCCGCTGGCCAAGCATCTGGAAATGAAAGACCGCCCAGCCTGGGTGAACATCTCCGGGATTTCTGTCAAGATTTCCGAGCTGACGCCGGTCAAGGCCGCCGGGCAGACTTTCCAGGCGCCGTTTCTCATCGGCCGTCTGCCATGGTGGGCCAGGCTTTCCCTGCACCTGATGGGGAAAATTCCGTTGGATGGGTTTGTCGGCTGGCCCGAAGTCCGGGACAACATCCTGGTCTTCGATTCCGGCCGGCACACCATCCGCCGGGTGGAGCAACTGCCGCCGGAAACCTCCGGCTGGCTGAAATTGAAAGTTGTGCCGTCCGATTATTTGTTGCTGGAACTGCCGCTGGACGATGGCGAAATGGGCACGGTCAGCGTCGATACCGGTGATCGCAGAGCCACCGCCATCCGGATGTCGGAGGCGCCGTGGAAGGAATGGAAGGCGGCCCATCCGCACGCGATGCGGACCAACGAAACCAAAGTGGGCGCACTTACCCTGACCGATGTGGTGGTCAAGGAAATGTCGGCCAGCCAGGTCAATGATCTGCTGAATGAAACGCCCGCCGCCACCGCGGCGTGGAAGTTTGGCATGGCGGCGCTGGAACGCCTGGATTTGGTGGTGGATGCACACAACGGCTGGGCCTACCTGCATCCCAAACCACCGCAAGACACGACCAAGGCCCCGGACACGGATGCAGACGCGGAGTGGAAAGTCGCGGACAATGTGCGGCTGAGCAGCGACAATTTTTTTGTTTACTCGGGCTTTTATAATTGGTTCAAAAATGATTTCACCAACGCCGCGGCCGATTATGCCCATGCCATCGCCTTGAACCCTCGCAATGCCGATGCCTATTCCGGCCGCGGCACGACCAGGGAAGTCCTGGGCGATTTTACCAACGCCGTGGCGGACTATGACAAGGTCATCGAATTGAAACCCCGCAATTCAGAATGGGAACGCGTGTATCGCCAGGCTTTGTTGTGGCGGCTGGGCCGGCCCCCGCATGAGGAGGCAAAACCTGTGGTCGGAGAGAAGGAAACTCCCGGGACGGCGGTCGTGCTGGATCCGGTGGTTGTGTCCGCCCTTCGACCCAAAGGCTACAAGGAACGCTGGGCGAAAACCATCGGGCGGTTCCTGAACGGCAGTCTTGACGAAAAATCCCTGTTGACAGCGGCCAGGAAGAGCGACGGCCAGACCACGGCGCCTGAGCAGAAAGCCCTAGCCTGTTATTACATCGGCATGATGCGCCTGAGCAAAGGCGACAAAGCGGGCGCGCACGAGTGGTTTAAAAAATGCCAGTCTGCCGGCATGAAGGACGATAGTGAATATTACTTCGCGGTCGAGGAGTTGGCGCTCCTGGACGCCGCCGCGCCGCGCTGATCAAACAGTCGCCAATATTACATCTGCTCGGTCGTCTCGATGCCCAGCGTTTCCAAGCCCTGCTTGAGCACGCGCGCGGTCAGATCGCTCAGGGCCAGGCGCGAGAGGCGCGCGGGTCCTTCGGATTTGAGCACGGGACAGTTCTCATAAAATCGCGCGAAGTGCCCCGCCAGTTCATGCAGATACGTGCATAAGAAATTGGGACGATATTCCTCGGCCGCGCCTTCCAGCGCCAAGCCGAAATTCAAAAGATGCCGCGCCAGCGCCATTTCCTCCGCCGCTTCCAGGATTATTTCCGCCCCCGCGCCGCTGGGAACTGATTCGCCGCCTTTGCGAAAGATGCTGCGCACGCGCGTGTAGGCGTAAAGCAAATAAGGCGCGGTGTTGCCTTGCAACGAAAGCATTTTGTCCCAACTGAAAATGTAATCGCTCTGCCGGTTTTGCGACAGGTCGGCATATTTGATCGCACCCAATCCCACCACCCGCGCGATTTCCCGCTGCTCTGCCTCGCCCAACTCCGGATTTTTTTCGGAGACGACCTTGAAGGCCCGCTCTTCGGCTTCATCAAGCAAATCTTCCAGACGGACGGTGTCGCCCGAGCGCGTTTTAAAAGGTTTGCCGTCCTCGCCCAGGATGGAACCGAACCAGACATGGGCCAGTTTTAGATTTGCCTCCGGATGCCAGCGGCGGAAGATGGCGAACAATTGCTGGAAATGAAGTTGCTGCGGCGCGCCTGTCACATAAATGATTTCGTTTGGCTTTGCGCCCCACGTCCCGCCTTCCATCCGGAATTGCAACGTGGCCAGGTCGGTGGTGGTGTAATTGAAACCGCCGTCACTTTTTTGCACGAGGGCCGGATTGTCCTTCAACCCCGGCACATCATCGAAGAAGACCGCCATGGCACCTTCACTGGGCCGGGCCAGGCCGCGTTCGGCCAGCTCGCGCACCACGGGTTGCAGGCGCGGATTATAATAACTTTCGCCGAACTCATAATCAAATTTGACGCCGAGTCGCGCATAGATGCGTTGGAACTGCGATTCGGAAAGGGCGATCATCTCACGCCAGATGCGCAGGTTTTCCTCGTCGCCGCCTTGCAATTTGACCAACTCCTGGCGGGCGGCTTCCAGGACTTTTGGGTCGCTCTCGCATTTGCGATTGATCATCTGGTAAAGCCGCTCCATCTCGCCGATGGCATCCGCGCGCAACGCCTCGGCATTGAGGTCCGATTTCCAACCCACAATAATCTTCCCGAACTGCGTTCCCCAATCGCCGATGTGATTATCCGTGATGACGCGATGTCCCAGGAGGCGGAGAATGCGCGCCAGCGAATCCCCCAAAATGGTGGAACGAATGTGCCCGACATGCATCGGCTTGGCCACGTTGGGAGAGCTGAAGTCAATAACAACGCAACGCGGCTGGGCCGTTTTCTGGAAGAACAATAAGCCGCCCCGGGCCGCGTCTTGCAGAGCCTCCGCGAGGGCGGAAGGTTTGAGACGGAAATTGAGGAAGCCGGCCCCGGCCACTTGCACAGGTTCGCACCATGGGGCGATGTCCAATTTGCCGGCGACATCGGCAGCCAACTGGCGCGGATTCATTTTCCGCGCCTTGGCCAGCGCCATCAATGCGTTGCTCTGGTAATCGCCGAACTTGGGATCCGGACAAGGCCGCACCAGCACGCCGGCAAGGTCAGCGTCGGGCAACACCGCCGCGACGGCTTGCTGCAACTTTTGTTCAAGGATTTTATGGAGCACGACACGGTCAAACTATTTCGGCGTTGAATACTTTTTGATGATGGCGAACATGGCCGCGGCATCGGGGGCTTGTTCGAGTTCCTGCCGAAATTCCTTGATGTGAAGCAGCTTGGCGATGTTGGCCAGGGTGTGGAGATGTTTTTGAAATTGCCCCTGCGGCACCAGGAAGAGCATGACGAGGTTGACCGGTTGATTGTCCAGGGCGTCAAAGTCGATGCCCTTCATCTGGCGGCCCAGCGCGCCGACGACTTCCTGGATCAGGTCGGTCGAGGCGTGGGGAATGCCGATGCCGAAGCCAATGCCGGTGCTCATGGAAGACTCGCGCTTTTTGACCACGGCGATAATGGCATCGCGGCTTTCGGGGCGGATTTTGTTGGTGGCCACCAAATTCTGGATCAATTGATCAATGGCCTCCCAACGGTTAGCGGCGGGCAGGTCCGGAACAATCGTTTCCAAGCTTAAAATATCGCCAAGGTTCATAAAGTGCCCTGCATTTTCGCCAACTGCCGCCCTAATTCAAGAGGAATCTCCGGTTTTAATCCAGCGCCATGATGGTTCATACTTATGGGCCGCGAAACGGCCGGCTGGCCTCGAACGCGGCGCGCAAACGAACGGCTTCCGCCTCAAGTTCCTTTTGCCCCTGGGCCTTGGCCAGCGTTTCAGCCTTTCCAACCGTTGCCAGGGCGTCGCCAAACCGGCCCGCTTCGCCGTAAGCCGCCGCCAGCGTCAGAAGTATTGACGGACGGTTTTGGCCTGTCAACTCGCAGGCGTGAGCGGCCATGGCCACGGCTTGGGTTCCGTTGCGCAACTCCGGCCGGGCATCGGTGGCGGCGATCCAGGCGCAGTGCTGCAAGGCTTCCGGGAAATCCGGGTTCTCCCGCAACGCTGCCGCGTAGTGGCCCATGGCGTCGGGGATCCGACCCTGGTGCTCCAAAGCCAATCCATACTGGAATTGCACGATGGCCAGGCCGCGATGCGCCTCCGCCAGAGTCGAATCCAGGCGTAAGGCCTGCTCGAAATGCGCGATGCTTTCCTGCCACCGTCCCTGATTCATGAGCGCCATGCCCCAATCGTTTTGGGCGGCAGCCGACTCCGGATTGATCTTCAGGGCGGCTTGATAATGGGCCTCGGCTTCGTCAAAATTTTTCTCCCCGTTCAAAAGCAGTCCGACCATGACATGCGCCGCCTCGAAGTCCGGCCACAGCCGCAACGCCTCCTGGTATTCGGCCATGGCTTCCGCCGTCCGCCCCTTTGCTTCCAGAGCGCGGCCAAGAAAGAAATGTGCCTCCGGATAAGCAGGTTTGCAGGCCAACGCCTGGCGATAGAGTTGGATGGCGTCATCCAGATTTCCCTTCTCCTCCTCCGCGCTCCCCACCAATGTCAAGGCCATGTAATTGTTGGCTGTCACCTCCATGGCTCGTCCGTAAAGAGTGCGTGTGTCTTTCCAATAGCGAAGTTCCGCCAGAGTCGCAGCGACCAGCGCCGCGCCCAGCAAGGGAACCAATAGTTTGACAGCGGGATGCCGTGCCGCCCATTCCGCCCCCGCCCAAACCACGATCACAAAGAAGCCGATGGAAGGCAGGTAAGTGTAACGGTCGGCCCATCCTTGTCCGCCTGCCTGGACCACGCCAATCACAGGCAGCAACATCCCCAGAAACCACAGCCAGCCCACGACGAGCCATGGCCGCCGGCGTGCACTAGCCACGGCCAGCCAAGTCAGCAACGCCAGGGCCGCGCCGGCCGCCGCGCCCCAAACCACCGGCTCATGATGTTGGTATGGGTAAAACGCCGACAGTCGCCGTGGAAATACCAGCACGCGCAAGTAATCCAGGTAAGAAATCATCGAATGATTCAGCCGCTCCGGAAAAGTCAATTCCGCCGCTGTGGCAACGGCCGTGCTCTGCGCCCGGATTGTTATTCCGCACCAAACGGCGCTCAACGCCAGCAACGGCCATTTCTCCACCGCCAAACGCCGCCACGCCGGCCAATCCCAACCTCGCACACGATCCAGCGGCCAGAAATCCAGCAGCATCAACACAAACGGCAACGTCACCGCCATCGGTTTCGCCAGCAACCCGAGGAGGAAAAACAACAGGCACATTCCATAAAAACCCCAGCCCTTGGCGTGCTGCGTTTTGTCCTTCTCCACGTAGCGGACGTACGCCCAAACCGCCAGCAGACAAAAAAACGAGCTGAGCACGTCCTTGCGCTCCGCCACCCACGCCACCGATTCGACATGCGCCGGATGCGCCGCAAATAACGCGGCGACACACGCGCTTCGCCAAGCCGCCCCCGTCATGCGCAGCAACACCAGAAAAAGCAGAATACAATTGGCCGCGTGGAAAAGGACATTGGTCAAATGATGGCCCCATGGCCGTAAACCGTAAATCTGGCAGTCCAGCATGTGGGACAGCAGGGTCAGCGGTTGCCAGTTGCCAACGCTGTTGGCGCGGAACGCCCAAACGACGCTGTCGAAAGTCAAGCCGGCCCGCACATGAAGGTTTTCCGTCACGTAAGCCGGGTCGTCAAAGGCCAGGAACTGGCAGCGCAACACCGGCGCATACAGCGCCACGGTGAATGCCGCCAGGGCCACGCAAATCCAGAGAGAGCGACGCATTCTGATCTTCAAAGCACGTTCAACACGCGTTCCAGCATGGCACGGTTGCAGTCAAACCACAAATTCATCACATGAAACAAACCTTGCCCCGTCAATAATGGAATGGCGACGACCAGCACCATCGCATTGCCCAGAAAAATGACGACCGCCGAAAAAAGACGGCCCTGGCTGGTGATGTCCGACTGGCGGGTCTTCAAGATCTCCCACGTCAGCGTGACGTGAAAAGCGTAGGCCGCCCCGAGCAGCAAATGAAACCAGGTCAGGTAACTGCGGCGCCAGGCCCAAAACAAATCGCCGGCGAAAAAGACCACCACCAGCAACACCGCGTAAACCGGAAAAAAATACGGCGCCAGCGCGATGGCAAAATTGGTTTTAGTGGTGACAACATGCCCGCCGTCTGAAGCGGCCTTGAACCGTTTGACGCTGCCGCCAAAAATCCACGTCCAGACCGCATGAGTCAGTTCGTGCCCGAAGACATAAATCAACATCGGTTTGGGCAGGAGCAGGAAAACAACCAACCAGCAAGCCGCCCCCGCCAGCAAAGGCAGCCAGACCCGGTCCGCCGTGCCGGAGGCGAAAAGCACCTTGCCCAAAGTCTGGGCGGTGCCCAGGCAAACCGGCAGCAGCAGGATACCCAGCAACATTTTGACCCATTTCGGCACGCGCCAGATTTATTACCACGAAGAACACGAAGAGCACGAAGAAAAGATTTCACTTCGGCCTTTCCACTACTTCTCTTTAGTTGGCCTTGGAACGTCCCGAGCCAAAAGTTTTGCGATGTCGACACCCTCAAAAGCGTCGAACGGCAAGATCTCTCTTGCCCATGGAATGTTTTCAACCTGTCCGTGCATGCCCTTCTCCGACGCTGCTTTCAGTTCGCGCAGGCCTCGCTTGGCGTAATCACGGTTTATCTTAACAGGTAGCAAATAGTTACATAACTTCGAACATGCTTCATAATTCCCAGCTCGGTAAGCACACATTGCCGCTGTATAACCTCTAAATTCGGAGTTCCCACCTTCTCCCCATGGCGTGTTGGCGTTAAAGTCTGTCGACTTTACAATGGCCTTTGCAGCTTCGCGGGGTCGGCCGGTCAGGTGGTAAAAATACGCAAGGTCCAAGTATCGGAAGAAATTCTCATCCTTCTTCACCCACTGGGTTATAACGTCTGTACCCCGAGCAACAGACTGCTCTTCAGAAAGAATAAGGGCATTTACCAATACCGCCCACCAGTCGTCCGGCATCGCTTTTAACATTTCCCTGCATGCCTGGCGAGCTTCTGGAACGTGATTAAACCTGAGATAAGCTTCGATTTTCCCCTTGTATGCACGATCATCCTTGGGATCTTTCTGAATCTGCTCATCGAATCCGGCCAGGACCCTGTGGAGCAACGCTTCAGAGGAAAGCTTGTCTTGAATGGGCAGAGATATGGTCTGAAGGGGTCGGTCGTCTGCACCCTCGTCATACATGAACAATTGCCAGACATTCGTTCCAGATATTGATCCTTGATGAACCAATCGGTATCCAAAATGGTGAAAGCCGCCCCCCATCTCTATTTGAGCCTCGCTTGTTCCCACGCTGGCCCAACCGTGACCGATCTTATTCAGTTCTGGCGGCATCCACTCGTAATTCATGAACTCCGGGAACAGGGATTGGTCGGACTGACAATACAGTGCGAAAGTTTTGGCAACGGCTTCATACACCTTTGGATCACACATCGCGCTTTCGGCTTTCCGAATCTGCTGCTCGCCCGCTTTTACAGATAGGATGATATTGCCTACCGACAGAATGAATCTGCCAATGTGGTACAGAGGGTAGAGTAGTAACGCCCCCGCCACAATTAGACAGCAGATACCGATGCTTTTCTTCTTCACGTTAATTCGTGACAATTGTTCAACTAGCCAACCGATAACATATTGAAATATGCGCGCCCAACATACAATGCGTTTGATGCGATTGGCTCACTTGATCCAGCAACTTTTCAATGTGTCCCGGTTCAAAATCTTTGAAATTTGCGGCATAAAACCCATCTGCAAAATGACTTTAGCTTTCAGCCTTTAGCCTTTAGCCTTCTCTTCCAATATGGCTTTTGATTCTTTTGGCCAGTTCGTGCAGGCGCTGGACAAGGCCGGCGAACTCAAACGCGTTTCCCAGCCGGTGGCCACTGAATTGGAAATCACCGAACTGGCCGATCGCGAAATGAAATCGCCCGGCGGCGGGAAGGCGTTGCTCATCGAAAAACCCACCATCAACGGGCGGGTCTCGCCTTTTCCGGTGGCGATCAACACGCTCGGGTCGCATCGGCGCATGGCCCTGAGCATGGGGGTTGGGTCGGTGGACGAGGTGGCCGGCGAATTGGGCGCGTTGATGAAGGCCAAGCCACCCACCAGTTTTGGCGAGGCGATCAAATTGCTCGGCCTGGCCTTGGATTTGCGCCATGCCAAACCGAAAACCGTCAGCCGGGGCGCGTGCCAGGAGGTGGTGTTGCGGGCGGCGGAATTGGCCGGCGGCGCGCGCGAGGATTGCCCGACCCTGGCCAACATGCCGATTCTCAAATGCTGGCCGCTGGATGCGGGCCGTTTCATCACCCTGCCCGGCGTGGTGACGCGCGATCCCGACACCGGCGAACGCAATGTGGGCATGTACCGCATGCAAATTTTCGACGGCCAAACCACGGGCATGCACTGGCAATTGCAAAAAGTCGCCGCGCGCCATGGCAAACGTTATTACGAAACCGGCCAGCCTATGCCGGTCAGCATTTTCCTGGGCGGCGATCCGGTGCTGACGTTTTGCGCCTCGGCCCCGTTGCCGGATGGGATGGACGAATTATTGCTGGCCGGTTATTTGCGAAAAAAATCCGTCGAACTGGTCAAATGCCTGACCAACGATCTGGAGGTCCCGGCCGAGGCCGATTTCGTCATCGAAGGTTATGTGGATCCGAAGGAGCCGTTGCGCACGGAGGGGCCCTTCGGCGATCACACCGGCTATTATTCGCTGGCGGACCTGTATCCCGCCCTGCACGTCACCGCCATCACCCATCGCAAGGAGGCGGTTTATCCGGCGACGATTGTGGGGATGCCGCCGATGGAGGATTTTTACATCGGCACGGCCAGCGTGAAATTGTTTTTGCCCATCTTCAAAATGAATTTCCCGGAACTGGTGGACCTGGCGCTGCCCGCCGAAGGGGTTTTTCACAACCTTGTGTTTGTCAGCATCAAAAAAACCTACCCGATGCAGGCTTACAAAATCATGCACGGCTTGTGGGGCATGGGCCAGATGATGTTCACCAAATATATCGTGGTGGTGGACGCGGACGTTGACGTGCACAACACCAGCGAGGTGTTGTTCCGTCTCTGCGCCACGACTGATCCGCAGCGCGACGCCATTTTCACCCGCGGCCCGGCCGACGTGCTGGACCATGCCACGAGCGAATTCGCCGTCGGCACAAAAATGGGAATTGACGCCACCAAAAAACTGCCCGGCGAAGGTTTTAAACGCGAGTGGCCGCCGCTGATTAAAATGGACGAGGCCGTGCGAAGAAAAATCGACCAGCTATTTCCCCCCGCTGCCTGAGGCGCAAGTTAGATCTTCCTGTAGGAGCAACGGTCTTTAATTTGAGAGCAAAAGCGTCGTATCCTTTTACACTTTTGGATAGATTAGCGTTGATTATATCGCAAGTGATTATGGTTGAAGTATTTGCATAATATTAATTGTCGTAATTCATCTCAAGGCTGTCGGTCTTGTTTACAAATCCAGCTAATTAAGATTCCTTTATTATAATCCCGCAGTTATTATCCTTATTATACTTCTTGCGACACATCACGTTTACTATCAACATAATACACAACTATCATATCGTAAAATCCTGTAATGGAGGAGTTTAATGGTATGCTAGTTGCTTTGGTTTAGTCGATATAACGCATAACCAATTTTGCAACATGAAAAACACGCGTAAAATCTATATCTTGATCCTTGCTGCCGCTTTATACCTCCAACCCACTGCCCAGGTTCAGGCGACAAACGTGACATACGATTTCGTTCCTGTCGGCCCTAACCCAAACGACGTCGCCGCATCCATCACAATAAACAACAACGATAAAATCGTTGCCGCAACATTTTCTGACACCAAAATCACGGATAATACAGTTACCCAGGGCTTGGGCGAAACAGTTACAGTCACTAGCAACACAATATCTTTTGCTGAATTCACAATTCCTCCCGTGGCGATAATCTCCCCTGGTGGTATAGTGGTCCCCAATGAAGCTATTTATCCCTTCGCCCTCGGCGGTTTCATAAATCCCAACTATGTCGCCCCGGCCGCTCCCGACAGCATGTCTACCTGGGCAGTATTGATCACAACGGTCGGCGGCCTCATTTTTTTACACCGCCGGCTTGCTCTCACGGCGAGAGCCTGACGGTCGATCTAACGTTGTCTCCTACATTTTAAACGGGCCAGGGTCATCCATTCGGGCGGTGCCGGCAGAATTCAGATCGCTTCGTGGTGCTTTCTCTTTTTGATATGGCCCAGATATGGCATCGGGGACTATGATTGGAGCGATGCCGGAACTTGTTCACAGGCTGCCACGAAATGTCATCATCATCTTTAGCGGTCGCAATCTCTTGTGGCATGCATTGGCTATTTTCCTGACGGCGGTCATTGTCATGTCCGGCTTCGACTGGTCCTATTATCTTTCGACCCGGGGAGAAATATTTCTTCGGCTCGCTCTTCCGGCCCTCCGGCTCGGAATGTTTGTGCCTGTCCTGGGGAGTTTGGTTATTTTGGTTGCCGGCGTGGCGGCCAGGAACCGGCGTGTCATCACAACCGCTTGGGCATTGGGGCAGGCAGCCCTTCTCGCGTATCTGGTAACCTCCTGCTACAAGGCATTAACCGGACGTCGCCCGCCGCCATTCCATGGGCCTGCTGCACCGATCGATGCCAGTCACGGTTTCCAATTCGGCTTTCTTAAAGGCGGCATCTTTTGGGGCTGGCCATCAGGGCACACCACTGTGGCGTTTTCCATGTCGGTCTGCCTGATCACGCTCTACCCCAAAAACAAGATGTTGGTTTTCCTCGCGTTGCTCTATGCGTTTTACATCGGCTTGGGTGTCTCGGTGACCATCCATTGGCTCTCCGAATTCGTGGCCGGAGCCATCATCGGCAGCGTGATTGGCAGGGTGGTGGGCAAAAGTTTTAGGGCAAAGCTGGCTGGAATCGATGTCGCGCATGTGTGAAAATGCACAATGAGGCGACCGGTGCCAGGAGGATTTTTGTGTTTCAAAAGACGAACCAGCCGCTGCATATTATAGCCTAGTCCGAACGATTAACTGTGACGAAAAGAATATATGCCCACGCAACAAGACAAGTGCTGTACGATTGCCCCGTATTTTAAGGTATCCAGTGGCAAACTGCCGGCGTTTCACAGACTTTGCGAACAATTTGTCAACCAAACGAGGCAGGAACCAAAGTGTCTTTTTTATGGATTCAGCTTTGACGGCGACCAGGCCCATTGCCGGGAAGGTTATGAGGACGCTGAAAGCCTGCTGGCGCACCTTAAGAACGTGGGACCGCTGCTGGAGGAGGCCTTGAAGATTGCCGAGGTTACCCGGCTGGAGATCCACGGTCCGGAAGACGAACTGGCGAAACTCCGCGAGCCGTTGGCCAAACTGAAGCCCCAATTCTTCACCCTAGCATATGGATTCCGTCGGTTGTAAACTAAGAATTGACCACGGATTTCACGGATAAAACCGGATAAAGAAATTATTTCTTTTCCATCCGTTCCCATCCGTGGTCAAATTCTTTTCCGCACTTTATTCGGCGGTTAGATTTTTGTTTACAGCCGGGCGATGGATAAGGTAAAAGAATCGCATGGGTAAAACTTGTTCAGGTTGCGAGAAGTGTTCTCCGTATGTCCTGAGTTTGATGCGCATCGTCATTGCGGTGCTGTACATGTGCCATGGCAGCCAGAAACTTTTTGCTTATCCGGGGACCATCAATCCCGTCGTGTCTCCTCTCTCATTGATCGGTGTTTCCGGAATGCTGGAGTTCTTTGGCGGGCTGTGCATTCTCCTGGGGCTTTTCACCCGGCCGGTGGCGTTTATCCTCTGTGGGGAAATGGCGGTCGCCTACTGCATGGCGCATGCGGTGGAGTCGTGGCATCCCTTCGAGCTGAAGGCAATATGGCCCATCCATAACAAAGGGGAGTTGGCCGTCGTTTATTGTTTTGTGTTTCTATATTTGTCCGTGGCGGGCGCAGGCCCCTTGAGCCTGGACCGCCTTTTGTGCAAGAAGCGTCCCGAAGCTCCGGCTCCGGCCGCCACGTAAGTCTCTCATTGACTGGCGAACGGCCGCCGGTTAGATTCGTGGCGCTGAAAAATTTTTGGCGACACTGGAGTTTTTTATGAGAAAAAATCTTTCGACACCTCTGCTGGTCCTGGGCCTGCTGCTCGTTCTGCCGGGCCTGGCTTCGGCCCACATTCTACCAGGAACTTCGCACGGGCTGCAGGATGGATTTCTGCATCCGCTGACCGGGCTGGACCATTTGCTGGCCATGTTTGCGGTCGGTTTGTGGGCGGCGCAATATCGCGGCCGCGCGGTTTGGATGATCCCGCTCACTTTTGTCAGTGTCATGGTGCTGGGAGGGATCATGGGCGTGTGCGGGGCTTATGTGCCCGGGGCGGAATTGGGCATAGCGGCTTCCCTGCTGGTGTTGGGCGGGCTGATTGCCACCACGACCCGCTTCAAGCTGAGCTCGAGCATGTTGATCGTCGGGTTTTTCGCGCTCTTTCACGGTTACTCGCACGGCCATGAAATGCCGGCGGCGGTGAGCGCAGTCTCCTTCAGCGTTGGCTTTGTCCTGGCCACCCTGCTATTGCACGGCCTGGGAATAGCCGCCGGCCTTTATCTGCAAAAGCAGCAGCGTGTCATCGCCTTTGCCGGGTCGGCCATTGCGCTGTGCTCTATCTTCTTTTTTCTGAACTAAGAACGTTGGCTGCAAAAAATGACTGATGTCCAGGCACGAACCCCGAAAGCTTTCGGGGTTGATTGGTCATTCGGATTTCGTCATTAGACATTTTTCAGTATGGAAGCCTTGGATCAATTGGATGAGCTGTTGAGCTGCCGCCTGGATGTTGGCCGAAAGGCGGTCAAGCCCTGCACCATCGTCATTTTCGGCGCCAGCGGCGACCTGACGGCGCGCAAGCTCATTCCCGCCCTCTATCATCTGTATCTCGAAAAACAACTGCCCAATCCGTTCCGCATCGTCGGCTTTGCCCGCCGCGCCAAGACCGATGCCGCCTGGCGCGATGAATTGTTGCAGGACTGGCAAAAGAACTCGCGGGTCAAGAACCTCAACCTCGCGGACTGGAATACCTTTGCCGCGAATATTTTCTATTGCGAAGGCGAATTCAGCGACGCCGCCGCCTACAAAAAATTGCGGGACCAACTGGCGGGCTTTGGCGATGAGGCCTTGCGGCGCAACCTGGTTTGTTACCTGGCCACTTCACCCAGCCAGTTCGCGCTCGTCACCGAGCAATTGCAAAGCGCCGGGTTGCTGCTCAAAGGCGACAGCGCGGGCTTCGAACAAAAGCTCGTCGTGGAAAAACCTTTTGGCCGCGATCTCGTTTCCGCCCAGCAACTCAACAATGAGCTGACCCGTTTCGCCCACGAAAAACAAATTTACCGCATCGACCATTATCTGGGCAAGGAAACCGTCCAGAACATTTTGATGTTCCGCTTTTCCAACTCAATTTTTGAACAGCTTTGGACGCGGCAATCCGTCGATCACATTCAAATCACCGTGAGCGAGAACTTGGGCGTGGGGGGGCGGGGCGGTTATTACGAGGAAGCAGGGGCGTTGCGCGACATGGTGCAGAATCACCTGTTGCAAGTGCTGGCGTTGATCGCCATGGAACCGCCCGTATCGTTGGAAGCGGAATGCATCCGCGACGAAAAAGTCAAACTGCTCAAATCCATTCGTTCTTTCGGGCCGGCCCAGGTCTCCAGTTTTGCCGTGCGCGGCCAATACGCCGCCGGCGAAATCGGCGGGCAGAAAGTCCCGGGTTACCGGCAGGAAGCCAAGGTCGGCCCGGATTCGAACACCGAGACTTTTGTCGCGGCGCGCCTGCTGGTGGACAATTGGCGCTGGTCGGGCGTGCCGTTTTATTTGCGCACCGGCAAACGCCTGCCGCTGAACAGCAGCGAGGTGCGCGTCCAGTTTCGGCCCACACCCAATGTCCTGTTCGCCGCGCAATGCGGTCCCAAGCTCGATGCCAACGCCATCACCCTGCGCTTGCAGCCGAACGAGGGAATCACCCTGCGGTTCAACGGCAAGGCGCCGGGCGTAAGCATGGAAATCAGGCCGGTGCGAATGCAATTTGATTACGAGGCGGAATTTGGCGCTTACACGCCGGAAGCCTACCAGCGGCTTCTGCTGGAAGTGATGGCGGGCGATTCGACCCTCTTTATCCGGCGCGATGAAGTGGAGACGGCCTGGAGCATCGTCGATCCCATCCGCCAGGCCTGGACCGGCCAACCGCTGACTGCGGCGGAATTTTATCCCGCCGGCACATGGGGCCCTCCCGCCGCCGACGAGCTTCTCGCCAAGCTGGGCCACAAATGGCGCATGACGCAAAGCGGGCATTGACCGCAGGAGAGGGCAGTGAAAAACTTTGAACTAAAATCCTTTCCCGATGACGCAGCATTGGCCAGCGCCGCCGCCAAAGACTGGCTGGCCCTGTTGGGCAAATCATCCACGGGTCATTTGATGGCCGTTTCCGGTGGACGCATCGCCAAAACATTTTTTAGCGCGGTGAAGGAATTGGCCGGAACCTCGCGCGGCCCGCTCCAGAACGTTGATTTTTTCTGGGCCGACGAACGTTGCGTCCCGCCCGATCATCCGGACAGCAATTATCTTCTGGCAAAGGAAAATTTATTTGACCCGATGGCCATTGCCCCGGACAAAATCCACCGGCTCAAAGGCGAACTCCCACCCGAGGCCGCGGTCGCGGAAGCCAACGCCACCATTCAACGCATCGCCCCGAAGAACAGCGCGGGCGTGCCGGTGCTGGATTTGATTTTTCTTGGCCTGGGTGAAGACGGCCATATCGCGTCGCTCATGCCCAACGCCCCGGCGGCGACGATCAATTCGCAAGCGCCCTATCTGCGCATTGAAAACTCGCCCAAACCCCCGCCGAATCGAATCAGCATGAGCTATGCGGTCATCGCCGCCGCGAAAAATGTGTGGATGCTGGCGGCTGGGTCCGGCAAGGAAGAAGCCTTGCGTCAATCATTGCGGCCCGGCGCGTCCACGCCCTTTGGCCGCCTCCTGCAATTGCGCGCGCAAACCGTTATTTACTCCGATATCGCGGCTGAATAGCCCTTCTATCTCTCTTTGGTTGCGCGAAGGATCATTGCCACAAGGCCAATAACCATCCCCGCGTACAATCCGATGTGAGTCCACCAGACTTGCCGAAACCGGCTGATCCTCTCAGCGTTCAACAGCGTATCCAACTGCGAAGAGAACCGCGCCGGATCGAATTTGGAAAAGCCCAGCGGCAAGACAATGCCGCAGAAAATCGCTCCTGCAACAGGCATCCAGAGCAACCGAAACAAGTGCGAAAACTTCGCAGGAGGATGCGCGGTTTTTCTCCGGCTGGTGAACAGGCAAACAGCGCCGCCGATGACTCCGGCGGAGAATCCAACCCGCAGTCCGAACAAGCCTGCCTGAATCCGCAAATCCGGGCTTTCCTCCAAACCTTTGCCCAAAATGAAATATTCCGCCGATCCTCCGGGCGGACTATAACTTCCGCGCGGTCTTGCTCCCCGCAGGAAGATCAACCGTGACCTTTGCCTACCGTCCCCAGAGTCTGCGGATTGGCTTGTATCTCTGCGCAGTCGGCATCCTGGCGCTTGGCGCCGCATGGTTCCTGCCGTGCTGGACAAGGCGGGTCGGGTGGGAGGAAACAGCATGAA
>Ga0206872_10131_pt1 | contig 22030 bp, 15 predicted proteins | sample Alteio_BWOrgCont_34_FD_152906 | JGI IMG/M metagenome (GOLD analysis project Ga0206872, IMG submission 152906) | Enriched cells from forest soil in Barre Woods Harvard Forest LTER site, Petersham, Massachusetts, United States -... | ecosystem: Environmental > Terrestrial > Soil > Temperate forest >... | reverse complement strand
GTCGCGTGGAAACGGATGGGTAATGGGCGGGCTGGCGCGCACGCTCGAATACATGCCGAAGGATTATTCGGACCGCGGTAAGTTTGAGTCGCAACTGCGCGAGATGGCGGCGGAGTTTGCGGCAATTCAGGATCCCGATGATGGCTTGTGGCACTCCGACTTACTCGACGCGGATGACTATCCCCAGCCGGAAATCTCCGGATCGGCATTGATAGCATTTGGCCTGGCATGGGGCGTCAGCCACGCCGTGCTCGATCGAGCAGCCTATGCACCAGTCGTTGCGAAAGCCTGGCGCGGAATGGTGCATGAGATCTATGTTGACGGCCGCCTGGGCAATATCCAGCAGACCGGTGGCGCGCCGAGTTACTACATGCCCAGTTCGAGTTTCAACTATGGTGTTGGAGCTTTTCTTATGGCCGGTGAGCAGGTGGCCACGCTCGGCGAGGATGGGCAGAAATAAGAGACTCGACCCTGGACCTGCTCAGAGCGAGTTACCAAGAACGAAACAGCGCCTGCGCATTCTTTTCAAGAATCGCCTGCTCCTGGTCTTTTGAAAGCCCTGCCTCTCGCACCTTCAACGACGCAGACTCAAAATAGAAGAACGGGGAATGCGATCCAAAGACCACTCGCTTCGGCGAAGTTGCGGCGATGAGCCGGCCTAACCCTCCTACTCCTTCATTCATCGCAAAATCGAAATACGCATTTTCCGCTTTTCGTATCCTGGCAATACCCTCGCTTGCATCTTCGTCGGTCCAATTCTTGAAGTTCAGAAAGACAATTCGCGCGCGCGGCATGCGCAGCAGCAAGTCGGCGAGCGGCGAGGGATCGGCCGGCTGAATCACGGTTTGTTGTGTGCGAGTGTCTTCCATTGAAAGTGCAATTTGAACAACGAGGTTGCGTTCTGTTGCCTCGGAGATCAATTCCAGAGCAGCGGGATCAGCAAATGTATAGCCGTGGTAGTTCGGAAACAAGCGGATGCCGGCCATGCGATGAACCTCGTGGCAGCGCCGCAGGTCCTCTTTCCAATCGGGTAATTTGGGATTGACGCAGCCGAAGGGGACAAAGAAATTTGCGCTAACCCTGCTGCACGCTTCCGAGAGGCGAATATTCACACCCGCAATGTCGCGGTGTAAAAGGCCCTCATAGCTGCATGCCCATGCCTGCTTCACTCCTCTGGCGCGGAGGCGGCTGGCAAGCGTTTCAGCATCATCGCCAATGAGCGGGCGATAAGGCCAGCGGAACAAGTTGACATTGGTATCGATCATGACGCGAGCCCTTTCGCGCGCAGAACGGGATCGAGCAGCCGACGGATGTTGCCGCCGAGAATCATCTTCTTAGCGTCATCGGGGATTTCGGCGCCTAGAACTTTCGCAACCTGCGAGGCAAAGCTCCGGCCTCCCACATCGCTACCGTAGATCACTCGTTCAGCGCCGAGTTCACGCACCGCCATCTCGACAAATCCTGAAGTCGGATCGGACCCGGCAATGTCGGCATACACGTTTTTCGAGTCACGAATGATGCGGATGCCGAGTTCCCAATTGCCGCCCGTATGACCGCAAATGATTTGCGCATTCGGGTGGCGCCCTGCAAGCTCCACTACATCATATGGAGTCGACTCGCCCGCTCCGTTGCCTTCGCTGTTGAGCCACGTGTGCTGAAGAATGGGCACATTCATTGAGATTACGCGCTCCACAAGCGGATCCAATTGCGGAGCGTTGCACTTGATATCCGCTTCGATCTCTCCAACGCAAACCATCGGTCCATCGCGCACGCAACGATCAAACTCTTCGAGGCTGGCATCTACATGTTCGGGATTCACAAACAGCGACCCATATACCCGGTCCGGAGAATGCTTTGCCGCACGAATCACCCGATCGTTCTCGATCCGTATTTGCTCGGGAGTTGCGTGGTACTCGTATTCCCCAAATCCCTGTGAAAGTATGAGGCGCTCGATGCCAAGCCGGTCCATATCGCGGAGCAGAACTTCAATGCGTTCCTCAGGAGTATTGCCGGGTAGGGCTTCAAGATGACTGTGCGCATCCCAAATTCGAAACGATCGATTCGGTTCCAGTGCCGCGGCGGGCTCCTGTCCCTCAAATTGAGTTCCCGCCGCGACAACTCCCGCAGCCAGACCCTTCAGGATCGTTCGCCGATCAAATTGCAATTGCTTCCCTCCACGCTTAAGAGTCCGGTAAAGATTCAATGGCCGAAAAGCCCCATTACCTCATTTTCACCCTAAGCTTGATTATTCTCCATTTTGACGAATTATTGAATTAATTGCTCGAATCAGGCATTTTATGTCGTTAGATTTAATTGGAACGCAAAAACTGCGCGATAATTGAAGCAGTTATTTCAGAATCTGAAAGAATAGGGATCTTCACCTTGGCCAATTATCGCCGATCAATTTCAAGTATCTCCGCCTCTCTCTGTCTCGCCCTGACTTTGGCTTTGAGCCTGTGCTGCCATGCGTCGGAAATGAGGGCCGGCGTTGAGAAAGTGGATATCACTCCTCCGGTCGGAACGCGAATGTGGGGCTATTTCGACCGTCTCGCTGGCGCGCAGGGTGTGCTCGATCCGCTCTACGCCCGCGTCCTCGTGCTCGAAACGGAAAAGAGCCGTTTGGCCTATGTCGATCTCGATCTCGGCCGATCCTTCGGCCCGGCGTCGCTGGAGTCTCTGCGCAAAGCTATCAAACAGCAGAGCGGCATCGACGCGCTGATTGTTCAGGCCACTCATACTCATACGGGACCCATCATCATGGACGAGTATCCCAACGGACCTCCGGCTTGGGAGACCGAGGATCTGAATCGGATTGAAGGCGCCATTCACGACGCCGCCGAACACACGGTTCCGGTTCGATTGGGAGTGGGATACGGTGCTGCCTATATTGGATACAACCGCAGGCACGTTGACGCCGATGGAACGATCTCGATGCTGTGGTCGAATACCACTCAGGCTCCGACATACCCCGTCGATCCGTTGGTCGCAGTATTACGCATCGATCGAATGGATGGCGAGCCTCTGGCGATCCTGGTAAATTACGCCTCGCACCCAGTTACATTCGGCTCCGATGCTCTTCGTTTTTCAGCCGACTTTCCTGGCGTGATGTGCAAGGTTGTAGAGCAGGCCTTTGGCGGCAAGCCGCTGGCTTTCTTTGTGCAGGGCGCTCCTGGCGACATCAATGTTTTCGATGCGGGTACACCCGTCAACCTCGACGTTATTGGCAGAAGAGACTGGGCCGGCGAGACCCTTGGGAAAGCCGCCGTGAGCACAGCGCAGCAGATTCAAACCAAGGCCGATCCAGATCCGCAGATTGATTTTCGAGACGATTCGCTACCGATTAAGCTTCGCTGGGACGCCGAGAAATTCAAACAGGAGACTTTACGCGAACTCGGACCCAAAGCCTTCGAAATCTTTGCGTCGCCGATCAAAGAGACCATGGACCTGCCGGTCACCACGGCACTCATCAATCGCAACATTGCAATTGTTGGAATGCCAGGCGAACCGTTCGTCGATTTCCAGACGGACTTGCGCGCGAAGTGTCCAGTGCGTGACTGCTTTTTTCTTGGATATACGAATGGGTACTACGGATACTTCCCAACCATCAAAGCGGCGAGCGAGGGCGGCTACGGGGCGGTGAGCACAACTACCTGGGTGCAGGTGGGCGCGGGCGAACAAATGGAAGATTTCGCCATTATTCAGCTTTACCGCATGCTTGGCCGCCTGCAAGACGTACCGAATTCGCAGTGGAAGAACGTGCCCCCGGCGCCTTAGCCGAAATCGTTAGCCCTCAGGTAATCTGTGGGCGCGTCGATAAGCCGCACAGTCTAAACCGGAGCCAGATTATCCTCTGGCGCGATCGTCGGCGAGGGGCGGTCCTTCGGCTTCTTCGATCCAGGGCTCAAAGGCGTTTCCGGGCTCGGCGAGTTCCAATTCAAGTAGATATCTTCAATAATCTTCTCGGCGATCATTCGCGCTGCGCCTAGAGCGCTGGCTTCGGCGCCCACCGTTGAGACGGCAAGCTGCACCTCATTGGCTGACTTTTCCAACGACCGTTGCTTGATGATCCTACGCAATGGATCTGCAATCAACTGCGGGATCTCGCGAAACAGCGCTCCTCCAAAGATCACTACTTTGGGGTTGAGCAAATTGACCAGGTTCGCCAATCCAATACCAATGTACGAAGCGGCTCCTTGCAGTACTCGGTAGGCAAGACTGTCATCTTCCGAAGCGGCTTGCGCAATCAGCTCGATACTGATCTTGTCGAGATCCCCGTCACTGAGCTCACGAATTTTGGAATCGATACCCTTTTCGATGGCGGCCCGCACACTTTGAATGATCGCGGCACTTGAAGCCAGCGTTTCAAGGCAGCCCGTGTTTCCACACGAGCACAACGGGCCATTCTCATTCACGGTAATGTGCCCAAACTCGCCTGCTCGCCCGCCGCCGCCGCGGTAGATCTTGCCGTCAAGGAAAATTCCGGCGCCAATACCCATTCCCACATCGATATAAAGGAAGTCGCTGAGTTCCCGGGCCGCGCCAAAACATTTTTCCGCAATTGTCGAAGTGCGGACACTGTCTTCGAGAAGGCAAGGAAGACTAAATTCTTTCTCGAATATGTCTCGTAGAGGGACGTTCCTCCACTCTTCCATTTGCCCTGGCCGGGGATAAGAAAGCACGATACCGGCTTCACTATCAATTACGCCGGAGTGACCGATGCCGATTCCTTTGATTAACTTCTGCGGAATATTTGATTCGCGAATCGCTTGGTGAATTGAGAGAAACGTCTTCTCTAAAACGCGCTGACGCCCAACCTTCATATCAGTTCGCGCTTGCGACCTGTAAACAATCTCACCATTGATGTCGGTGATGACGATTCGCAGAAAGAAAGATCCGAGATCGACGCCGACCAGATATGCCGCATCTCTCCGAACCTGCAAGGGAATAGGTCGCCGACCCAATTGAGAGGTGGCCGGCTCAGACTCGACGACGAGTCCCTTCTTAATTAGTCGCTGCACGATAGCAGTGATGGAAGACGGGCTCAAATCGGCCAGTCTCGCCAACTCGAGCCTGGAGTTATTTGCTCCAGAATGAATTAATTGCAGAATGCTTAATTCGCGCTGCTCGAGTTTTTCCATTGGTTCTGGAGAACGCGTACGACTCTTACCCATAATGCTATTCTACTATTATCTTGTCTTTTCAGCCGCTGATAACCCTATCTTTATTTCACAATTCGTTGCTTAATTCGATATCAATTTATCCTGAGGACCAAACTCGTTGCCAAGTGTCAGTAGACGGGCGCTGAATTCGCGAAAATTCCGTCCGCTGATCGGACTGCCTGTCGCGTTGTGCCTGATTGCCGGCATTTTTGCGACACATTCTGCCTGCGGCCAATCGATCCCTGATGACTCGTTTCTGACTTGGATGAATACGATTGCGCAACGAGATTTGGAGAGGCGCGCTCAAACGATTCGCGAAATCCATACGGTTGCGGAAGCAGAGCGTCGCAAGCAGTTCGTGCGGCAGGAGCTTTTGAATGACATTGGTGGATTGCCTGATTATCAAGGCCCGCTGAACGCGAAGATCACCGGCGAAATACACGCCGATTCGTACACAATCGAGAAGGCAATCTATGAAAGCCTTCCCGGCTTCTATGTGACAGCGAATATTTACAAGCCAAATGAGGCCGGACGTTTTCCGGCTGTACTGCTCCAGGCTGGCCATACGCAAGAGGGCAAAGTAGAGAACCAGCGGATAGCCGCGAACCTCGCAATGAAGGGGTTTGTGGTGCTCTGCTTCGATCCGATCGGACAGGGTGAGCGGGTCCAAACCTACAGCCGTCAGCTGGACGAGGCATTGGCGGGATGGTCTGTTCCGGAGCATATTCAAATGGAAGCGCAGTCTGAGCTAATAGGACAAGGACTCGCGCGCTATTTCATCTGGGATGCAATGCGCTCGCTGGACTATCTTGCCACCCGGCCAGACGTTGACGCTTCACGAATTGGAGCCGCCGGATGTTCAGGCGGCGGCGCACTGACAACGTTTATCGGTGCGCTTGATCCACGAATCAAAGTTGTGATTCCTGCGTGCTACCCAAGTTCCTTCCAAACAGTGTTTCCCACGACCGCGGTCCATGGTGAGATGGCGTTCCCTCATTTTCTGGCCAGCGGTCTCGACATTGCCGATTTTGTGGAAATGTCAGCACCTAAGCCGTGGCTGCTTCAGGCAAACGATACCGATGAGTTTGGATTCAGTCACGAAGGCGTGGAACTTGTTTACCACGAGGCCCAGGCCTGGTACGACCTCTACAATGCGCGCGACAATCTCGGTTTCATGGTTGCGCCGGGTTCGCATGGAATGCCATTGCCAAGCCGGGAGGCCGTATATCAGTGGATGATTCGCTGGTTGAAAAGCGGCAAGGGAGATTTCCACGAGCAGCCCGTCACCATGTTTCCTGAGGTTGAGCTGCGGGCCACTCCAACTGGTCATGTTGAAGATCTTCCGGGCAGCCTCAAACTTCACCAGTTCTTACTCGTCGATCTGCGCAAAGAGGAGAAACAGGGGTCGGTCTCCAATTTGCTCGCGGAACTCAAGAAGCTGCAAATCTCCACGGATGGTTCTGCGCCCAACATAAAGGTGCTGAACACAAAGAGCAGCACCAATATCACCGAGCGGCACCTTGAGATGGAAAGTGAGACAGGAATCTGGCTCGATGCCACACTCTATTTGCCGAATACCACCGGGCGCAATCCAGCAGTGGTGATTGTTAGAGACGGCGAAGATCTGGGAGTGATATCGGTGACGAAATTGGCCGAAAAAATGGCGGCCCGCGGGCAAGTCGTCCTCATACTGGAACCACGTACATCGCGTTTGAAAAACACTGAAGGTCGAGACGCCGGGGATTGGATGAGCGATCTTCAAGCCAACTTGATCGGCCGCAACTTACCAGCCATGCGCGCGCACGACATCCTGCGTGGCGTTGACCTGCTTCGCCACCGGCCTGATGTCGATCCGGATAAGATTCGCGGCGCTGCCCGCGGCGTTGCAGGTATCTGGCTTCTTCTCGCCGCCGCAACAGATTCTCATCTGGCTGCTATCTGGCTCGACAAAACTCCCTCGAGTTTACGCTCGGCGCTGGATAGCTCCATGGCAGTCGATCTGCCCGACGCTGTCATTCCAAACTTTGCTCTTAGTTGGGACCTGCAGGACCTGGTGACGGCGATTCAACCGAGGCAAGTTTTCTGGACCGATCCAACCAATTGGAGACTGCATGTTACTGCGCTCGGCCCGTCGTACCGTTATCGCTACGTCCCAGGCGATCTTACCGACGAATTGGATGCGCAGGACGACGCCTACATTCGCGAGTTTCTCAAGTGACTTATGGCCTCTTATGTTAGCTGGCGCGCAAAATCACTAACCCGTATCGACAACTTAGGTACTAAGTGAGATCAACGCGTACCACTTCGTAAATATGGATGCGGGGCACCGTCAATGTCGCCCAGCCATCTTTGATCGTCCACTGCACAGCAGAATTGCTCCACATCAGCGAAACGCTGGCGACCTGCCGATTCACTGGGACTCTGATGCGGACCCGGACATTCTCAATCGGCAAGAACGTCTCTTCAACTAGTCTCTTCTTCCAAATATTCCCCGTATCTGCCATCAGGTGCAAAATCAGCGCGTCCTTTGACGCTGCAAACTCGGGCATCAGCCCCTGCCTGAAGTCCACCTCATACGGCCGCGACGACGCTAGAATCGGATCGATCAATGTGTGAAAGTAACCAAGTACCTCATCGTTCAGAGTTTCCTCGTAGATAGCTTCAAGACCTGAACCGATGTAAATTGCCGTTCCGCTGCCATGTCTTTTTTTCACTACCGCGGGCCCGAAGACCTTGCGATATCCGCGCTCATAAGTCTCAGCCAGCACCGTTGCATCGGGGTTCGCCTCGAATCTCATAAGTTGCGGATCCTGCGGAATCAGCGTCTCGGATGAGGTGGGCCGAAGATACAAGTCGGTCATCTGCACAATCGGATCGGTCGAACTTAGCTTCGCGCCAAATAAGTCGGCGAGTCCGTAGTTCTCCCGCCGCCTACCATACTCATCGGCAATCGATGTCAGGTGCGAAGCGATAAGCGTCCCACCATTCTCAACGTAACGAGCCAGCACCGCGCATTGTGCATCGCTCAGGCACGGAGCGTTCGGTACATACACCAGCTTGTACTTTGCAAGCGACTCGGGCGTCATCCGGTAATCCAGAAATGGCTCCGAGTCGTAGCCCATGTCTTTCAAAACCTGGAACGCCCCGTAGTAGTAATTGCCGTAGGCATCGGCAACGAATTTAGCGTCGTGATACCAGCCGATAGCCTGCGTGCACAGCAGAACCCCCACCATGGGCGCGGGCCGCACTGAGTCTAAGAGCGACTCGTTCCTCCGTCGAAAGTTGAAAATTGCTTTCAAACCTTTAATTGCAGGACGATCGAGAGAGCTTTTCGGCTCGTAGAACAGTCGATTCAAACCCCAGTAGCAATAACCCGCACCAGCAGCCGTCGCCATCGCCGCATCCAGTTGCAATTGTTCACCTTCAATGGGATGGCTGAACCAGCCGCCGATCTCATCGTCCTTGATGTGCTCGCGGTTGTACACCGTGTGCGATCCAACGTATGTCCAGATATTTCTCCCGGTCGATTGGCCTGCGCGGATGTTGAAGAGTTTCTGTTCCGGCGTGCTCGACGCTTCAAACATGAAGGTTGTCATCTCCGGAATCTGCCAGGCCTTTGCCGTCCAGCCATCTCTCATCATTTCGCCGTTGTTATAAGTCTGCGGCACGTCGCGTACGCTGCGCACCATTGTGCAGACATCCTGCATAAACTTAACTACAACTTCTTGTTCCATCCACCCGCGATACTCAACCAGGTCTTCCAATTTGTCGCTGCGATCCTGCTTGGGGATGTCCTTGCCATGCGCCTTCCAGTACGCTTCCTTGCAGTATTTGCAGTGGCAAAAATCCCCTTCATGATCCATGCCCTCGTACGCGCCGTCGTAGTACATCAAGTCGACGGGATAGTTAGTAACTACCTCTCGCACGCAATCAATGGTTTGTTCGCGCACCGGGCTATTCAGGCAGCCTTCGTAATACTCACCCCACCCAAAGTGCGTCGTGGTCATTGGCCGGTCGTCGGCGAACCGCCGCGCCCAATCAAGGTAGTTAGGATCGTTCGCCGTGATATCCATGAAAGGATGATTTAGCGGGTTATACACCACTAACTTGATTCCAGCGTCGCGGCACAAATCCGCCGTCTCCCGCAGCAAGTCGCGCGATCCAAGCTCTGTATGCCGCGGCAGCTTTGTCTTAGTCGGAAAATATGCTACGTACGAAAAGCTCGGAAACCGCAGCGCATTACATCCCAGCTCACTCGCAATCTCCACCGCTTTCCTGGGATCGTAGTCGAGCGCGGGATAAAACGGAGGAGCATACCCCTCTGCGATCAGCAGTCGAATGGAGCGCACCCATTCGGGAACCTCCGGAACGGTTCCGTCAGGCAGCGCAATCCCCACCATCGACTGCAGCCTCCGCATTGTTTTCCCCGCGGCCATCGCGCCAGCCCCTTGCAGCAATTCCCGTCGACTCAGCCCAATCATCCAGTTCTCCCCAAGTCACTCATCTTCATCGCGCGAGCATTCTCTAGCTTCACTTACCGGGCAGATGCACCGCTCGCCGGATTCACATTGAACGATCCGGTGAGCATAACCTCTTGCGACGACTTTCCAACCATGACATCGAATGTGCCCGGTACAACCGTCCATTGAAGGTTTGTATCTAGCAACTGCAGATCATCAGAAGACAGTTTCATGGTCACACTCTTCGACTCGCCCGGATTCAATTCCACTCTCGCAAATCCCTTGAGACTCTTCACCGGCACGGCCACGGGCGTGTACCGTTCATGGAGATAAAGCTGCACCGTTTCCACCCCCGTGCGCGATCCGGTATTGGTTACATCAACACTTACTTCAGCGCTGCCTGTCACGGAGAGCTGCTCCGGAGCGATGCGCAAATTACCGTACTTGAAATCGGTATAGCTCAGGCCATAGCCAAACGGATAGAGCGGCGACGCAGGCATATCGGAGTACCCGCCGTTGTGGCTCCATGCTTTTTCCATCCAATATTCTTTGCCAGGTTTGTAGTTGTAATAGGCGGGGAGTTGCCCTGAGCTTCGAGGGATCGTGATTGCCAATCGGCCACTCGGGTTGTAGTCCCCAAACAAAACGTCGGCCACGGCCTGACCACCACTTTCGCCCGGCTCCCATGCTTCAACAATGGCAGGGATGTGTTCTGCTTCCCATGGAATTGAGAGTGGCCTGCCGTTGATCAAAACCAGAATCACCCGTGTGCCCGTAGCCTGAATCGCGCGCACAAGTTCTTCCTGGTGACCCGTCAAATCCAGACTGGCCACGTCAAACGCCTCACCATCGGTCGCCGGCGCATCCCCTACTCCGTCATTGTTCGGACGCTCTCCCACAACAACCACTGCCACATTGGCTTTTCGTGCAGCCTCCACAGCCGCTGCAAAATTCGCGTCCCCGCCGATCACATCACAGCCTTTTACATAGTCGATTCTGGTTCTCGGTGACACTGCGTTCCGAATTCCATCGAGAACCGTGACGAGTTTCTGTGGCACTGCGTGCGGTGTATAGTCGCCGAGTTGAGCCCATCCGTCATTCGCATCCGGACCAATCACCGCAATTGAAGCGATATCTTTTTTCAGCGGCAGCAGGCCGTGGTCATTCTTGAGCAGAACAATTCCCTCGCGAGCTGCCTGGAGAGCGAGTTGACGATGCTCGGCGGAGTGAACCACTCGCTCTGCTTCCGCAACGTCGGCAAATGGATGCTCAAACAATCCCAGACGGAATTTGAGCTCGAGTACACGCCGCGCCGCCCGATCAATCAGCGACTCAGGAACCTTGCCCTCATTGACGTTTTCAATGAGAGGTCCCATGTAGGCCGGCTCATCGGTAATGTCCACGTCAACACCGGCTTTAAGAGCAAGTGCTCCGGCTTCCTTTTGCGAAGGAACAACATGCTCATAGATCAGTGTGCTAAATCCATCTCCTTCGCTATCCACAATCCCTTTAAAGCCGAGTTCATCGCGCAGAATTTGAGTATTCCATTTCTCCGACGCGTGTTCCGGCACCCCTTCAACATCTGGATAGCCCGCCATTACACCCAGTGCTCCGGCTTTGAATGCGGCTATCCATGGAGGCAGAAAATTCTCGCGAATGTATCGCTCCGAAAGTTCGATGGCCCCGCGCTCCATGCCGCTAGCAGGCTCGCTCTGCGTCGGGAAATCGGTCATCATCGCAGCCACTTTGTCAGGCGCATCGACATTGTCGCCTTGCGCGCCACGCACAATGTTTTCGGCTATCCGCGAATCGAGGTATGGGTCCTCACTGTATCCCTCCATATTTCGCCCCAGGCGCGGATCGCGATCTGTCTCAAGCACCAGAGTCGAGAGCATGTGAATGCCCGTCGAACGCGCCTCCTGCGCTGCCGCTGCGTAGATATCGTGGGCCAACGGCATATCGAAGCTGCTACCGATCGACAGGCCTTCAGGAAAGACAGTAGCGCCGGCAAACATCGCTCCGTGCGTTCCTTCCTCGTCTTCAAGAAGCGGAATCTTGAGCCCCGTCTGAGTTGTTGCGATGGTTTGGAGTTCGTTGAAAAACCGTACTTGTTCGGGAAGGTTATTCAGATGGAGAGTATCGGCCAATGTGAAGAAGCCCGCCCCCGGGCCAATCTCATTAGTAAAAGTTCCAGCGGCAAATTTCCGCGCGGCTGCCATCTTCTCGGCGTTCGTCATTCCCAAGGCATCGACGTATGCGCAAGGAAGATTCAACTGGCCCACTTTTTCTTTCAAAGTCATTCGCTTGAGAAGGTCGTTAACACGCACATCGACTGGCTGTTGGGGGTCAAGATACGGCGCGGTCGCGGTGTCTGATTGCGCCAGCGCGGATTGCGCTTGTACAAACCCGGCAAGTACACACGACAGCAGCAGTGCGCCTCGCTTCATCCATCGATCTCGTCCGGCATGTTTACAATCGGCAATTCGCATCATCATTCTTTCTCTTCTTTATGCAACGAACTCACATGCCCCTTCTTACTTGACTACACCGACCCACGAAGCGAACGGCGGCAGTGTGAGAGACTCCACCGTACGAACGGACCGAAGAGATGGCTCGCTCGTCGCAAGGGTCCTGGCTGCAACGCCTTCGTTTCTGGAATTCTTTAGATTCAGCGTGACCGTCTTTGTAGAGGCCGACATATTGATTGCAACTACTACCACAGACTTCTGCCCGGGCGCGCGGCGGACAAACGACAGCACGTCGGGGTTGCCAGAATCGATCATTAACATACTGCCATCGTGCAATGCCGGGTTCTGGCGCCGAACTGCGATGAGCCTCTTCGACCAATTGAGCAGCGAATTCGGATCGGCACTCTCGCTTACAACGTTGACTGTCTTATAGTCTGGCGCAATTGGAAGCCACGTGTTTGGGTTGCTTGAAAAGCCTGCCTGCGGGCCCGGTGTCCATTGCATCGGGGTGCGTTCCCCATCCCGTCCCTTTTCTCTGGGCCACCCGGTGATCCCGATCGGATCTTTCACATCTTCTTTTCGCCTGGGTGTCTGTTCGGTCATGCCAAGTTCCGCGCCATAGTAAGTTAGTGCCGTGGCGCGGCTCGTGAACAGAATCGTCGCGATGCATTTGGCAATCTCAACGTTATGCACTCCGTCGCCAAAGCGGTCGAGCGAGCGAACATTATCGTGATTGTCGAAGACAAAGAGCGGCTGCGAACCGTGGAGTTGCGTTTCCGCCTCTTCTATCACGCGGCGAAAATAGGTTGCGCTGAACTTTGAATCGTTGCCAAATCCAACCAGCATGTCCATCGGCAAATCTAATTCGTCGTGCGCCGCGCCGCCGTACCATCCATCGAGAACCGCAATATTCGGCGGATAGGTTTCCCCAATCAGCACTCTGTTGCCTGGGAATTCGTCGACCATCGCACGCAGACGGCGCAGCAGATCGTGCATCTCCGGTTGATTCGCCGTACGAACCTCTTCAAGATTCGGATCACCCTGATCGTTGGTCCCGCCTAAATCGCGCTCATTGCGCAGTTGCACATCTTCATACAATTCCGGAATCGCATCCAGACGAAAGCCCGCGACCCCGCGGCGCAGCCAGAACTTCATCACGTCAAACATCGCGGTTTCAACCGCCGGGTTGCGCCAATTCAGGTCCGGCTGTTGCTTATAAAACTTGTGGTAGTAGAACTGTCTGCGGGCCGGCGCCCACTCCCAAGCCGACCCACCGAAGAACGACTCCCAGTTATTCGGTGGCACTACTCCGTCATGCTCATTCTTCTTCTGGAATTCACCCACGCCCGGTGAATCCGGTGGAATGCCCGAATTCCACACGTACCAATCCGCCTTGGGATTGTCGCGTGAACTTGCCGACTCGACAAACCATTTGTGCCGATCGGAAGTGTGATTCAGCACCATGTCGAGGATGATGCGAATTCCGCGTTGCTGCACCGCGGCTTCAAGACGATCGAAATCGGCGAGCATGCCGTACTGCGGATCAACATTTTCGTAGTCGGAGATGTCGTAACCGAAATCTACCTGGGGTGACGGGTACATCGGCGCGATCCATATTGCGTCGATGCCCAGGTCGTGCAGGTAGTCGAGGTGCTGCGCAATCCCGTTCAGGTCACCGACGCCATCGCCGTTCGAGTCCCCGTAGCTGCGAGGATATATCTCTTCGATAACGGCGTGTTTCCACCAAACATCGCCCGAGCGGAGGTTTACTTCCTCGCCTGCCTGATTGTTCGAAGGTTTTGCTGGCGAATCAGCCTGCTGCTGTGCCGACGATACTGCTGCACAGAGGCAGCCTGCGAACAACAGAGACAAGTTGAGTTTTCTCAGCCGGTTCAAATTAGAATCACCTTAGCGATTGAGCTACGATCTTTGTGAGGTCGACCGGTCGCGAGATTTTGAATGCGGTGAACCCCGCCGCACGCGCACTTGCGAGGCCGGGCTCCGAGTCTTCAAATGCAATCCCGGTTTTCACACCCAGCCTCTCGGCAATAAGCAGATAAGGCGCGGGAGACGGCTTTGACTTCGACGCCTCTCCCCCAAACACCATCGCGTCGAACTTCGAATAGATTTGCGCGGCACGAAGAACCGGTTCAACTTCAGCCTGCTCGGAACTGGTTACGAGTCCAACGCAATAATCACCCAGTGATTCCAACAACACTACAGTTTCACTCGGAATCGGACTCTCTGCGAGGGACCATTCGCGGACCATTCGCTTCCGTTCGCGGTTTAGACTCAGAATCTCCTCTACATCCAAACGTGGCATCTGCGCGCCGAAATGCGCGAACAGTTCCGCATCGCTCACGCCCTGCCCAATACGGCAATATTCTTCCCAACCGAGTTGAATGCCATAACGCGAAAGCAAGAAGGCCCACGACCTCCAATGCAATGGCTCGGTATCGGCAATTACCCCGTCGTAGTCGAACACGAGCGCCGCGCGCGGTTCAGTCATGGATTTCCGCTCCGAGCGCAACACCGGTGGATTTCAAACCGTAAAGGCAAAGCTGATCCGACGCTTTGCCCTTCCCGTTATTACGCCCAAATTGTGCTTCGACGCGCTACTGGGACAAGAGCGCCTGATGGACCTTTTCGAATGCGCGAATGATATCACTCTCATCGTGTTCCGTGAGCGACGATGGAATGGCGATGAGAATGCTCCGCTCAAACAGGCTATCGGCCACCGGACATGTTCCCTTGGCATATTGCGTCCGCAGCCCGGAATTCTGTGAGAGGTTCCATGGGAAACCGCCGCGATCGACACTCGTCATCTGCACCAGGCTGGCGATGTTGTAGTAGAGATGAAAACCCCACTCTGTCATGACTATGTTTGACATCCCCTGAGAATGAGTGACAATTCCTTCCGCCCTCAGCGCCTTGTTCACACTCTGCGCGGTCTCTGGGTCTTTATAAGTAGTGATCAGGAAGGGCGAAGTATCTCCAACCGGATCGACGATCCTGCGCAAAGTGATACCAGGAAGATTCTTGAGCGCCTCTCTGATGCGATACTTGCTGCGATGCATACTCCCCGTGATTTGTGGCAGCTTGGCCAACTGCACCCGCAAGACTGAGGCGCGCAATTCGTCGAGCCTGCATCCCTGTCCCCATAAACACAAATCAGGATCGTTCAAGATGAGGCGCCCTTGCTCATTGCGTGCGTAGCCGAGGTCATGGCACGCAAATGCACGGTCGTATAGCCTCCGCGTATTCGTAACCACGGCCCCGCCCTCGCCTGAAGTTATGTTCTTGTTCATCTGAAAGCTGAAGATGCCCATGTCGCCGAACGTCCCTACCCGCTTACCGTTGACACTGCCGCCTATGCACTGGGCACAGTCCTCAAGCAGAAACAGTTTCCTGCGATCGGCTATATCTCGAATGGCTCGAATGTCGGCGGGCGCTCCGCTCATGTGCACAACAATGATCCCAGTTGTCTTGCTGCTGATCCGTTCCTCAAGAGACTTGGGATCGAGGCAGAAGGTATCGTCAATATCCGCCAGCACCGGAATGGCACCGCGATTGACGACCGCAGCAGCCACTGAAACCCACATATATGCCGGCACAATCACTTCTTGCCCGGGCCCTACTCCAAGTGCCGCCAACGCAACACCCAGGGCAGCCGTGCCACTGCTCACTGCCACCACGTGCGATACATCGAGGAATCGCGCAAACTCCGATTCGAATGTCTCAACTTCTTTTTGCAGTTCCACCCCGTAATAGCGAAATAACGACCTGCTCCGCACCACGCGCGAAGCGGCCTCGATCTCTTCCGCGCCCATGTGATGCACGCCTGGAAACTCGAGAGGAAGGGGCTCGGTCCTCACCGGCGTTCCCCCATCAATTGCCAACCGGACTCCTGCTGCTTCGGCATCTTGAATTGAACTCTTATCCTTATCCTGCATTGAAACTCCTTATAAAAGGCCCTGCGATAATTCAGGGCAAAAAGCACAACAATTTTGGAGTCGGTTGGCCCAATATCTTCGCCGCGTACTCAATTGCGTTTCCCCTGAACCTGGAGTCGCCAAAGTGATCCAGCATCAGCTTGTCGGCGCCATAAGAGTTCGCTCCTAAAGCTCTCCTCTTGTTTCTTGAATGAAAGATATATAGTATATTTTGACCATTGTCAAGCATAATTACTTCTGAATTGAAATATAGCGAGGTATGAATTGGCGTACTCGTCCGGTATTTTATGAAAATGAACCCTTGCTGGACGAATTCCGCTCAGCCCAGTCATTGGAACCGCATGGACCTGACAAAATGGAGGCACAATGCGTCGGCGTGAATTCTGTAAGTTAGCGGCAGTTAAGGCTTCACTGGGAGCGGCTCTTCCGGCATTCTTCGACCTCCGTCTGCTGGGCGAAATTCCACTGGGTGCAACATCTCACGAGGCATCTGCACCATGGCCGGCGAGGGCGAACTATGCCAACAATCGCGCACCTCTTTTGAGCAAGAAGTATGTCCGATTGCCCTTAGGTGCAATTCATCCTGAAGGGTGGCTTCACGATCAGCTAACCGTCCAGGCAAATGGATTGACGAGTCATCTGGGCGAAATATGGGACACGGCGAGAATCTCAGCGTGGAAGGGCGATATCGGGCAGCATGTAACGCCAGAATGCTGCACACCTCGTTTCATACCGCGCTGGCTTGAAGGTTTGACAACGCTGGCCGGAGTTCTCAACAACGACCATCTGAAAGCCATCGCCCATCCCTACATGCAATATATCCTCACGGTCGAAAATCCTGCTACCGTCTCCCCAAGCCTGTGCGCATGGTCGCATGTCGGCAGATTCTTGCCCGATTACTACGACTCTACCGGGGACGCCAGGGCCATCAAGCTGGCCAGGAGAATCCTCGACTATGCCGATCGAGTTCATGAGTCGAACGACAATACCGTACTTGAGCCGACAAGGCTAGGGATGCTGCTGAGTTTTGGTTACTGGTATTACAACTTGACCGGCGACTCCGATGTGCCAACTCTCCTTGAACGATGCACAAAGAACTGCGTGGAAGACTGGAAGAATTATTTCGCGCACTTTCCTGAGGATCCAAAATACTTCGTGCATTTTCCTGACTTAACGACAGAGAAGCCAAACGAGCCGCTTGACCAATGGACACGCCAGGGAGTCGACGTCAACCAGGCCATTCAATATCCCGTGCAACATTATTTGATGTCAAAGGATGTGGCCGACAAGAATAGCGTGATCGAGGGCATGCTTAATCTGGATAAGGGCTACGGTCAGGTAGGCGGGCGATGGAGCGGCGACGAGTGGCTGGCCAACACCGATCCAACCCAGGGCACTGAGTTGTGCGACATTGAGGAACTGCTCTTTTCATTGGAAAAGAACTTCGAAATTCTGGGCGAACCGGCTTTTGCCGACCGCATTGAGCAGTTGATCTACAACTCTTTCCCTGCAACCTGCACAGCGGATGTGTGGGCTCACCAATACGATCAACAGGCCAATCAGGTGCTGGTCTCGGTAGCCAATCGCCACTGGCACGGGAATGATCACACGGCCAATATCTACGGCTTCAGCCCAAACCTTGAATGCTGTCTTGCCAACATGCACTCACCCTGGCCGCGCCACGTGCAATCCATGTGGATGGCCACCGCCGATGCAGGCCTCGTAGCGGCCACTTACGGCCCCTGCCACATAAGAGCCAAAGTGGCTGATGGTTCAAACGTTGAAATCACCGAACAGACCGACTATCCATTCTCCGATCGTATTCGCTTTGCCGTTCATACAGAGAAGCCTTGTTCGTTCCCTATTTATTTCAGGATTCCTTCCTGGGCCAACCGTGCTGAGTTAACCATCTCGAATGAATCAAATCCACGCCATCCGCAGAATGGAACATTCTTCAAAGTGGATCGCGTGTGGAAACCGGGCGACATAGTCACTTTGAACTTCAAATTCAAGGTACGAACAGAGAACCGCAAAAACAATGCGGTAGCGATTGCATGGGGACCGCTCTACTTTGTCTTGCGTATCGGGGAATCGTTCACGAGCATCCCGCTCGACATTCCACGCAGCAACAATGTTGTTCCCGCACCGCCAGGGTGCGTTAACTGGCAAATCACACCTGCTACCGAATGGAACTACGCTTTGGCAATTGATCGGAACAATCCGCAGGTCACTATGATTGCCAACAAGACCACTTCAATGCCATTTGCTCAAAACGGCGAGCCTGTGAAGCAGCCTGGCGCTAACGAATTCTTGCCGTGGCAGCAGGATGTCCCCATCGTGCTCAAAGTCAAAGCCAGGCAAGTTCCCGAGTGGGTTATGAACGGGGCCAATGCCGGCGAGGTTCCCTCGAGCCCTGTACACACCGATTCTCCTGAAACTCAAATTGAACTCATTCCATATGGATGTTCCAGGTTGCGAATTGCTGAGTTCCCAACCGTTTAGCGAGGAACGCGAGAGACATGAATAAATGCGGCATTGAACGACGCTCGCAGCACCAGATTACTGGAGTTGAACACCCATGAACAAACTCCTCAACTCAGCCATTGAAGCCATTGGGAACACTCCATTGGTACGCCTTGATCGCCTGACACGAACTTATGCTGTCGAAGGCGCAATCGTTGCGAAGCTGGAATATTTGAATCCTGGCTTTTCCAAGAAGGATCGAGCGGCTCGCGGAATCATTGAGGCGGCGGAACTCGATGGGACACTTCGCCCAGGGCAGACCGTAGTCGAACTGACCTCAGGGAACATGGGAACAGGGTTAGCGCTTGTTTGCGGCATAAAGGGCTATCCGTTTATTGCTGTCATGTCGAAGGGCAACTCAGAAGAGCGCGCCCGGATGATGCGAGCGCTTGGCGCACAAGTGGTCCTGGTCGATCAACTTCCACAATCTGTTCCGGGACAAGTCTCAGGCGGGGACCTTGAACTGGTCGAGAAGGAGGCTCAGCGAATCTCGAAAGAGTTCGACGCCTTCCGCGCCGACCAGTTTCATCGCGAAGGCAACGCGGTCGCTCATTATGAAACTACCGGCCCGGAAATTTGGGAGGCGACAAACGGAGCAATCGACGGATTCGTGGACTTCGTCGGATCAGGCGGCACCTACGCTGGAGTTACCAGGGCACTGAAAGAAAGAAATCCATCGATTCGTTGCTATGTCGTCGAGCCTGAAGGCGCGGCCGCTGCGGCCGGTAAAGAAGTTACCCAGTCTGAACACCCAATCCAGGGTGGTGGCTATTCGATGGGTGACCTTGAATTTCTGCGTGATGCCCCTGTTGACGGATACATACAGGTCTCAGGAAGCGAGTCTCGCGAGGTAGCCCGTGCTCTTGCTCGGCACGAAGGTATCTTTGGTGGGTTCTCATCCGGCGCAAATGTTGCGGCTGCGCTGCGACTGCTTCGCGCCGAAATGCGTGGGAAGACTATCGGCGTCGTGATCTGCGACTCCGGCCTGAAGTATCTATCGACAGATTTATGGAACTAATGGAAGCTTGCTGGGCAAAAGAAAACCCCGCTGTTTATGCGGGGTTTTCTTGTCGGCGAACTGTTGGGATTGGACAACAACGCCATTTGAAAACATTGCATTTGCCTGATTTTAAGGGTGGAACTTGCACACGATGTATACAGAAGCACAGCACCTTAGCACAAACTAGCGCAAAATTTTGAGGGCTTTTTCCAATCGGTAACGCTCTTGGTCTAACTCCAAAAACATCCCTTCTAGTTTAGCGCGTGTCCGTGTGCTCAATGTGTTTGTGAGTGGGATTCCAAGGCTCAGTGCCGCCGCTATAAACCGGGCCTCTGCATTGAGGCGTAAGTGGGCGTTGTCATTGTATGTTCCGTTTGGTATCTCAGGGACGGTTGCCAAAAGTGCTCCCCGTGGGTCTACAAATTCACAACACACCGGCTTGATTCTATGACTCGAAAAACGGGCTTGCACGTCTACGGATTGCCCAATGTAGAAGCGCCCGCCCTCCGTCAGAAGGTAGACACCATTGAATCGTGGAAAGTACACAAGCGGGCAAACATCAGAGCCATATTGCACAGGCTTTGAATAGTCAACGGGATTCCATACGGCAACCGGGGTTGCATTGTGTGCGCGTGCCGGGGATAGCATCCGCCGTTTCATTTGCTCTTGCCGTATCTGAAGGTCTTTCCGCATATCATCCTTTCACTGTTGTGGTCATCTTGCCCGTAGGTGTGCTGGTCCAGTGGGCACGGTGTTCTTTTTTGGAAACACCCAAGGAACATGTTAGTGTTATTCCTACCCTCTGTTTGATTGTTGGATTCAGCGATACGCTCTAAATGGCGCAACCACTTGCGTCAAAGGAGAAAAGCATGTTGTGCTCAAAATGTAAAAGGCCGATTCGTGATTCTAGGTACACATCGGATGAACAGCCAAACGAACCACTTTGCCCAAATTGTGTTGGCAATGGCGATTACCATTTGCAGCATCAAACGCTAGGTCTGCGGAGACTTCCGCCCACTAGAAGCCAAATACGGAAAAACCCGAAACGAGCGTAATTACTCCGCGCCACAATGATTAGCCCGTAAGCTAACCGGCATCTGTTATCACCGGCTCACCTACGGGCCTTCTGTGCGCTTTGTGGGTCAACGCTCGTAAATACCAAACGCCTTAGTTATTGCCTTTTGTATGAGGGGGTAACCCTCGGTTGCCCAATGGAGTATGAAGCCCACTGGAATTTTGGTTTTCTTTCCTTGTGCTGCTTTCTGAAGCTCTTTGTTCATATTGACCCGGACGTACATTGGCGTGCCCCTCCATTGGGCGGTGTTGCATTCTTTGGGGGAAGTGTTGGCAGAATCGCACGCGGCACAAATGTTGTCAAGTCTTTTATTTTGTTATATTTAACGTGACGCGCTAACGTGACGCGCTAACGTGACGTACTGGCGCGGCTCATAGGAATATGATAAATCATAGCCAAAATGCCACAAATACAAGAAAATGGATAATTGTTCGTCTATGTAACTAAAAGGATTGCGGCGCTCTTTAGAGGCACTCCCGGGGACATTTGACCCCACCCCCTATGTCCTTTAGCCACAATGAGTTAGCGCTGCCGCATCCAAACAGCACTCAGGCAGAACCAAGCGCCTATATCTGTAATACGTCTTCCGTTTCTATCAAAACGCATTTGAGAGGATAGGATTCTACCGAGCGTGAGCGAGGAGAATACTTTCCTCTCTCTATTATGTTAAGGGGATTATTTCAAGCACGTAAACTACTCATTCCATTTTAGTTGAGTGCCAAATTGCCATCCAAATACGGTGCACAAATTGGGCGCTGCATTTGATGTGGTGCTCACGTAGCTGCTTGTGTATCTTCCAAGACGGTTCACCCATGTGCTCTCTGACAAATTGAATGGCACGCGGATCAACACCGTTAGGCATAGACGGCACTTTGAATAGTTCCCGGCGCTTATACATCCACGTTTCAGGATGAGATTGATGCGGACCAACGGCATCAAGCACGGAACGCAACACGGGAACAGACACATCGGGGTTTGCAGCCATCAACAGATATGCAAAACCGGGCGTGTCCCGGAATGCCCGAATGTCCGGAATCCGCGTTTGCAGAGTCACCGTTTTATTCTTGGCACCACCAAGGCCGCGCCCGTCTGTCACGTCAACTTTAATGAGGTTCGGTCTGCCCACTAGACGCCCCGCACGGGCTTTGACTTTTGCATCAGAGGCTTATATTCATTGGGCAGTTTGTGTTTATCACGGATGGCATTTAAGCCTGTAAGTACAACCTGTCCAAAGAATGAAGCTACATCAATGTTGGTCCCCCGCTGACGCAGCTCCATAACCGTTCGAATAAACAGCCACGACTCAATAAATTCACACGGAGTCGCGTCCAGCTCATCCCTAATCTTTTTTGCGGCGGCTTTCTCTGCTTGGCTCATTTGTTCGCGCCAGCT
>Ga0206872_10130_pt1 | contig 22066 bp, 13 predicted proteins | sample Alteio_BWOrgCont_34_FD_152906 | JGI IMG/M metagenome (GOLD analysis project Ga0206872, IMG submission 152906) | Enriched cells from forest soil in Barre Woods Harvard Forest LTER site, Petersham, Massachusetts, United States -... | ecosystem: Environmental > Terrestrial > Soil > Temperate forest >... | reverse complement strand
CGTACCTAACGACCACAAATTCACCGAGATGAAGAATCTTCGACTCAAGAATCTGATCGATGCTCCCTTCATCTGGTTTCCGAGGCGTCTCTTTCCTGCAATATTTGACCGCCTGATGGCTGAATGTGTTCGCGGCGGCCTTTTGAAGCCCCGAATCGTTCAAGAGGCAGAACACGAAACCATGCTTCTAGGCTTGGTCGCGTGTCGCCTTGGGGTTGCCTTTGTCAGCAGTGACTCGCGATGGCGGTGTCCTCCAAGAGTAAGGCTGTTGCCGGTTATTGATCTAAATTTCCAGATACCCTTCGCGCTGATGTGGCGAAAAGAGAATAAATCTCCGTTGCTTGCCAAATTTAGGGAAGAGGTGGAGGTGACGGTTCAGCAACGCGGCGGAACTGAACATTTCGACTAAACACTGCGACTCCAGTTGGAGTGCAGATTAAGAAGCAAGGATGCCCGTTGAGAGCATGCCCAACAATTCGTTTGCTGCTTTCTTAAACTCCGCTTGAGCCCTCTTCACCTGGCCGCCCATGGCAATGAGCGTTTGGTGATATGCTTCCGCTTCCGTTTGAACAGACTGCTCTTTTGTTTTAAGAAATGTACTTTGCAGATAATGAAATCGCTCCAAATACAGTCGGTTCATTTTTAGCGTATCCAAGAGCCATTTGGCGCGCGTGTAGGTCTGAATGATGCTTCTGCGCAGCGACGCATCGTTAATTTGCATCACCAACGCCGCGTTTGCGTGATACACTGTAAAATAATCCTGACTCGCGGTGAACAAGCCCTCATATGGTTTTCCTTCGGGTGCCGCTTCAATTTGGTGCACCAAGCTGACCTTGGCAAATTCCAACAGACCGGTGATTTCATCCTGCAAACCTTGCATCAGGGCTTTAAGCAAATTCCTGTCGGCGCATTTTTGCCTGCGAAGATTCAACACATGCGTAAACAAAATGCCGCTAAATGTAAACAGGGCACCGAGAACCGTGGATGCAAAAGTATGCCAATTCATTCTGAGATCGGATTTATGCCAGATTACGATTCATTCGTCCAAAAGCTCTTTACTATCAAACCGATAGCGATATGCTATCGAAATGGAAATGCGCCAATTGCGCTATTTTGTGGCAGTCGGGGAGGAACAGCACTTCGGTCGTGCTGCAGAACGCCTGCGCATTGTTCAGCCAGCCATCTCGCGTCAAATCCAGAATTTGGAGCACGAGATTGGATTTAAACTATTCGAGCGCCTTCCACGCAGGGTGATGATTACAGAAGCCGGAAAAGTTTTTCTGGACGCTGCCCGCCGCACTCTTGAGGAAATCCAACACGCGACTGACCGCGCAACGCGTGTTTCTGCTGGCCAGTCCGGCATCTTGAGGATTGGATTCGTCGAAAGCATATCTTGGCAAGGCGTTATTCCAGATTCGCTTAGGGATTTTCGTTTGCGCCATCCCGATGTGGAGTTGCAATTGCGCTCCTTAAAAACCATTGAGCAAATTCCTGCCATTCATGCAGGATCTCTCGACGCGGGCTTTGGACTCCCAATTGCGGTCCCAGATCACGGACTGGCACATTTCCAGATAGGCCTTTTCAAACAGGTATTGGCGATTCCCAATGGCCATCCGCTCATGGAAAAGAAATGTGTTCTGCTGAAGGATTTGGTCGATGTGCCTTTCGTTGCGTTTCCGAGGTGGGCCGTCCCAGCCGCATACGACCGCCTGATGGTGGCCTGCGCCCGTGGCGGCCTGAAAGCGCCTCGCGTAGTACAATATACTGCGGTCGAAACAATGATGCTTAGCCTTGTGCAATGTGGAGTTGGTGTTTCATTCATCAGCAGTGCCGCAAAGTGGCGATGCCCTCCAGGTGTAACGCTTTTACCAGTCGTGGACCTACATGTGACTTTTCCTTTCGCATTGCTGTGGAACAAGGACAATACCTCGCCGCCCCTTGCCAAACTTGTGGACAATGTAAAATCCCTCGTGAAAGAAAGAGGCCGAGATAATCAAATTCTCGGCTAACACCGGAAAACTTGCGTTTTATCCAACTTAAAAAGGAAGAAGCATGGAGCGCGTAAGCGGCCCTGCATGAAGGGAAATGATTTGCATACTCCGTACTTCGGTATTGGCGAGTTTTCTACGAGCACCATGCAATTCCAGCGACCAATCTGCACACCTCAAAGCGCCAGAGCGACGAAGCGGTGAACGGCGAGCCCCAAATCGGGGTGGAGGTGGAAAATCATTCGAGAAAGAAAACGAAAGTTCGGCATGTTCGCTGGACTGAAAAAGGGGGGAAAATCGATTGCATCGGTGTAAACACTAAACCTCAGCTTCTCGTGCAAAAACGCCGCACTTTACTGCACTTTTACTGCACTGCTTCGTAAGTCGTTGAGTATCAATGGAGCGGGTGAAGGGAATCGAACCCTCGTATCAGGCATAACAATAGTCTTGACTGTGTTTGCGCGACTTTAGACAAGAAAAGCGTGTCAAGCGAGAAGTGGCACAGAAGTGAATGAAATCTGACGGAAAAGTGGCACAAAAGTGGAGCCAGTTGCCGGACTTGGGCAGGCGGTCTGCCTGGCAATTCCAGCCCAACCTCCCATTTTTGCGCTGACATTCGGAGTTGACACCCAGAACAACAAATACTATCTGTATAAGTAGTATATGAACGAACCGACCCGCGCCCAACGAAGAGTCTTGGAATTCATCCGAAGCGAAATCAGCGCGGACCGGCCCCCGCCCACCCATCAAGAAATCGCCGACCGTTTCGGGTTTCGCAGTACTCGTGCGGCGGCTTGCCATCTGGAAGCTCTTAAACGCAAGGGATACATTGAATCCGATCCAGGCAAAGTCAGGGCATTACGTATCATTACCCCCTTGCAAAGATTCCGCAGTCGCATCGCGGACATTCCGGTGTTTGGTTCCATTCCCGCTGGGTTTGCGGATGTACGCCAGCAGGAGGCTAAAGGGTGCGTTACGATTGACATCAACACCCTGGGCATCAAACCGACACCCCGGACCTTTGCCTTGGAAGTGCGGGGCGACTCCATGATCGGCAGGCACATTCTTGATGGTGACGTGGTGGTGGTTGAACATGGCCAGACTCCGCGCAATGGCGATGTTGTAGCGGCCTTGATTGACGGGGAAAGCACACTCAAGACCTACATTACCGACAAGGGCAAACCGCATTTGCGGGCCGAGAATCCACGTTATCCCAAGCTGTTTCCTGCCGGGGAACTGGTCATTCAAGGGGTCATGGTCGCGCTGATACGCAAGCGCAAGTGAAAGGCATTCATGACCAGGGCCATTGTCCATTTGGACGCCGACGCCTTCTTTGCGTCTGTGGAACAAGCTGCTGATCCGAAGCTGCGCGGCAAGCCCATTGCGGTGGGCGGTGAAAAGCGGGGCATCATCGCTTCGGCTTCATATGAGGCGAGACGTTTTGGCGTTTACACGCCGATGCCGACAGCCAGGGCGCGGAAGCTCTGTCCGAAGCTGATTGTGCTTCCCGGCGATTTTGAGCGTTACGAGCAATTTTCACACTGGATGTTCGGCTATTGCTACGACTTTACCCCGGAAGTTGAGCAAACCTCGATTGACGAGGGGTATTTCGACCTTTCCGGCACAAGGAAACCGGCGGCGGAAATTGCGCTCACGATCCGCAAGGCCATCGGCCAGCGATTGAAAATAACGGTCAGTGAGGGCATCGGAACAAACAAACTCGTGAGCGCCGTCGCCTCGAAGCTTGGCAAGCCCGCTGCATTTTATGAAGTGCCGCCCGGCCAGGAAGCGGCGTTCCTGCATCCTCTGCCAAACAAATGGCTCCCTGGCATTGGGCCAAAAACGAGCATCCGCCTGAATGCGGCAGGCCTCGCAGAGATCCGGCATGTCGCCGCCACGCCGTTGTCCATGCTTGAGCTTTTGCTGGGAAGCCAGGCGCAGACCATTCGCCAGTTTGCCAACGGTATTGACGAGCGGCTCCTTGTCCCGCTACGGGAACCGCAAAAATCTTTTGGCCATCAGGAAACTTTTGCAACCGATCTGACAGATGAGGAATACGTGAAGGCAACTCTCCGACGGATGGCGGATAATCTTTTTGTCACTGTCCGCGAGGAGGGCCGAAGCATCCGCACGCTCACCGTGAAGGTGCGTTACAACGACATGGCCGAAGATCAGGCGAGCGAAAGCCTGCAGGAACCGACCGATTTGGAGACGGACGTATTTGGCCAGCTTGATGCGTTGCTGCGGAAAGCCTGGAAACGCCGGGTGAGCCTGCGGCTCGTGTCCCTGAAGCTCTCACATGTATACAGCGGCCCAATTTTGACTGAGCTTTCCATTTTGCCTGCTTCACAGCGTCACGATTCCAACGCGCGCCTGGCCGCTCAAATTGATGCGCTGAGAAAAACCCACGGCCACAGCGTTATCCTGCGTGGGCATGATTTTCGACTCCGTGCGCCTCCGGCAAATGCGATTCGCAAGAGCCTTCTTCAGCCACCATCTCACAGCAGCGATTTTCCAAAGCGACGGGAGCTTTCGACTTACGTACCGCTGCGGATACACAGCCACTTTTCATTCCTTGACTCAACGCTTTCGCCCTCGGCGATTGTGGAGCTTGCCAAACAGCACGGTCTGCCAGCCATCGCCCTCACTGATTCCGGCAACCTCCACGGCGCGGTTGAGTTTGCGCTTGCTGCCAAAGAGGCCGGTGTAAAAGCCATCGTTGGAGCCGAGCTTCGCGTGGCTGATCAGCCGCTGCTTTTGTATGTCGAATCGGGACGCGGGTATCATAACTTGTGCCGCCTTCTTTCAACGCACGCGGAACGAACGGCAAAAGATGGCGACGAAGGAGCAGTCGCGGCACAGCAGCGCCTCCCCTTTCGTCTGGATGAATTTTACGGATTGACTGAAGGATTGATCGCGGTCAGCTCTGACACAAAAATCTCTGCCCTGTTTCCATGCTCATTTTACGCGATGGCCACAGCGCATGGCACTCCCGGTGGTTTCCTTTCAGTCGCATGTCCGTCGGTTCATTACGCCAGCCCTGCGGAGCGGCAACGATACGACATAGTGCAAAGCATCCGTACCCTGACACTTTTGCGAGAGTGCCATGCCGGGAAAAGAAGTGGTGGCCTCCTCCATTTTCGCACACCGGCTGAAATGTCAGAGGGCTGCAAAGAACATCCTGACTGGCTTCGGCACACGCTGGAAATCGCCGAGCGTTGCAACTTCGAGCTTCCATTCGGCAAACCGCAATTCCCTGCCTACAACCCGCCCGATGGTTCAAGCGCAAAGGAGTATTTGCTTCGGCTGGTGCTCCGGGGTCTGCGAGAACGTTATGGGACACGATCAGAGCAATTTCGTCCGCAAGTCATGGAGGAACTTGGCATCATTGGCGAAGTTGGTTACGAGGAATATTTTCTCATCACCTGGGACTTTCTCCAAGACTGCCGGGCACACGGTATTGAATGGATCACACGTGGCAGTGCCGCCGACAGCCTAGTCTGCTATTGCCTTGGCATCAGCGGCGTTTGCCCGGTTCGGTTCGACCTTTATTTCAAGCGCTTTCTCAACAAGGAGCGGATGGCCCTCCATAAACTGCCCGACATCGACATTGATTTTGCTCACGACTTCAAAGATGACGTGGTCAAACTGATTTTTGAAAAATATGGCCGCGACCACTGCGCCGTAGTCGGCGGCTTCTCAACCTTCCAAGCTAAAAGCGCCTTTGCGGAAGTCGCGAAAGTGCTTGGCGTATCGGAACGAGAGGTGCGGAAATTTACGGAGCATTTCCCGTGGAGCTTTGGCGGCGGATGGGTGCCAGACGAACCAACACCAAGCGGCGGAGCGCGGTTAATTGAAATGCTGAGAGCCAGTCCAGAAAACCGGGACTTGCCCTTGGATGATGAGCCATACAAAACCGCGCTCGAAACGGCGGAGTTTTTGAATGGTGTGCCGCGCTATCCCAAAATGCACCCGTGCGGCCTCGTACTCTCGCGGCAACCGATGCACGAATTGACGCCTACCTTCATCGCCAACAAAGGCTGTTCCACGACGCATTTCGACATGGATTCAGTCGAAGCGGTGGGCCTGGTCAAAATGGACATCCTGGCCCAAGGGGGACTTGCGGCCATGCGGGATGTTAAATCCATGCTGGGCGGGCGTGGGATTGAAGTGGATTTGGAACGATGCGTAGCACGTGAGAAAACGGGCGGAAAACTTTTGCTCGGAAACCCGGATGCCGTCGAGCCGTGGTGTGACCAAAAAGTGTGGGAGATGATAGCTAGCGGAAACGCCCGTGCAGTCCACCACATTGAAAGCCCGGCGATGACGAGTCTCAGCCGCATGTGCAACGTGCGGGAAATTGACGGTCTCGTCGCCATTGTCAGCGTCATCCGGCCAGGCGCGGCCAACGAAGGGAAAAAGCTTTCCTTCACCCGCCGTTATCAGCGCCTGGAACCCATCGAATATCCGCACCCGTCACTGGAAGCCTGCCTGCGGAGCACATATGGCCTCGTTGTTTACGAAGAGCATATTCTGCAAATCTGCGAGGCTTTTGCCGGTCTCCCGCCTGGCCGGGCCGATGTGCTCCGCCGTGCGCTTAACAAACAAAAGCGCCCGGTCATCGAAGAAATTCGGGGCGAGTTCTTTGCATCCTGCCTGGCTCGCGGCCATTCACCGGAAAAAACCGCCGAAGTATGGGAATTGGTCACGGGGTTTGCTGGGTACGCATTTTGCAAAGCGCACAGCACAGCCTACGGCGTCGAAGCGTATCAATCAGCCTGGCTGAAACGATACTTCCCGGCTGAATTCATGGCGGCAGTCCTGACGAATGGCAAAGGTTTTTACAACCCTCTTGTTTACGTCCTGGAGTGTCACCGGCTCGGCCTCAAGCTCCTGCCGCCGTCGGTGAATGAACCGGGTCCGGCATTTGTGCCGCACGGTAATCTTATTCGCGTTCCGATCACCAAGATGAAAGGGCTGGCAGATCGAACTTCGGATAAAATCATCGAGGCGCGAGCGCGAGGCCCATTCACTTCCCTGACAGACTTTTTCCATCGCGTCACGCCTACCGGTGAGGAATTGGAGTCAATGATCCGGGCCGGGGGATTTGACGTTTTTAGGGATAAACGCACACGGCAGTTTTGGCAGGCGCAATATCTGTTGCGCACGTTTGGCTCATCATCCGAACCGAAACAGGGCTGGCTTATCCCACCGGCGGACCCGGCCAAGCTGCCGGATCTTCCCGTGGTTGAACCGACACGCAAGGAACAGCTTCATGCAGAGACGGAACTGTTCGGTTTTGCTGTAAGCGGGCATCCACTCGAACTATTCGATGACATCGCTTGGGAGACGTATTGTCCTGTGAACCGCCTGGGGAAATTTGTCGGCAAAACCGTCCATGTCTGCGGCCTTGTTGTTGAACAGAGGGTCCACCATCAAATCACAGGCGAACCGATGAAGTTTTTATCCCTGGCCGATTGGACTGGTATCATCGAGACGGAACTGTTTGCCCAGACTTACAGAATACACGGGCTGACCACTGTGCGGTATCCCGTGCTTGAGATTGAAGCGCTCGTTGAACCTTTTGAGAACGGGCGGGGGTTTAGTTTGCGAGCATTGTCTGCGAGAAATCCACGACAAAGGGAGGCATAATGGTCCTTTCCATCCGGCCAACTACCTTGGGAAAAATGACCGCGCCACTCCAACAAATCAATTATGTGGAGTAAACACCGGCGTCGATGCGGAATGGCTGGGGCGAAGCTGCACAACTCCACATAACCACTCGCTGCACATAAGTTCAGGAAAACCTGATTCGCGGTGGTGTGTCGGACTCTCGTCGTGACCGTCGTGGGCGGCTGCGTTCAGTGCGAAGTTTAAACGGGCTCGATTCCAAAGTCAGCCTCAACAAGGGACTTTGGGGACTGGCCGAACGGCTCGCCAACGGCCAACCGCTCGCATCGCCAGAACTGGTCGCCCTGAACTGAATGAAGGGTTGTTGCACGCGGACGTTGTGAACATTCCTTTTTTGTTCGGAAACTGACCCGCCTCAAAGGTTCCAGGTTCTTGCAAGGGTTAATCGGCTTTCGAGAATTGTGCCATAACAAAAAACAATTCTCACTCTATTCTTTCTCAAATCCGTGATTTGTGAACTTTAGCGTTCGGCAGTTCTCAGAAACTGCGCGAACAACAATGTCAGGAACGCCACTTGGGGCGCGCGCTTGGATTTCGAGCGTCACAACAATTTCGCTATTCGGCAAGCTGGCGAGATGTTGGATGATTTCGTTGGCTATGGTGCCGACATCCCTGGTGATACGTGCGGCGTCCACCTTCACGCTACCAAAGAAATGTGTCGGAGGAGTGCTTGCAGATATTGAAATACCCCCGGAAGTTGGCGGCACCGATGCCAATCCGCCAGTGGTAGAACCTCCTGCGACTTCCGCTCCCGTGCCAGAAGGCATTGACGCAGGTTTTGGACGCTCGGCTTCCATCTGCGCGTCAGCCGTCGCAGCTTTAACTAATAAGCCGACGGCGTCGGGCCCAAATGTAAGCACTTGTCCACCTCTCAGCCCAAGATACCTGCTTTTCGCCTCATCGAAATTTTCTGCATAGCCGAATGTATCGTTGCGCCATGTCACCAGAGCGACGCCTTCGCGCATTGAATTGAGGAGAACCTCGGAGTCGCGAAGTCGCTGAAGGTAAGGATACCTCGCAAAATCTTCGATGAGTTGCTTCACGGCGACATGGTTTCCTCGCCACAAGGGAATTGTATCGAGGGCTTGTCGGAGAAAGGTCGGCGTGAATTGGGTTACCATTTGACCGTCGTTCCGCAATTTCTTTGAAGCTCGCACTGCCAAAGCGTCAGGCCCGGTCAATCGAGTCTGTTGCCACTCCAAGGCAGCTTGCGGGCCGGGCTGGGTCGGGACGAGCAACCATTGGAAGGTCTCGCCGATTCGACTTGTGGTCGTGCTATCCCACGTCGCCTTTTGTGTCGCCGCTTGCCGTGATTGCGATTTGTCGAGGTTTAACTCGGTTTCCTGCTCGACGATGGACTGCCAAGCAAGATAGTAGCGCGCAGCTTGTTCCAATTCATCGAGACGACTGCGGTCGGCAGCGAGGAAGACGATAGTATTCTGATAGATGCGCGGGCTATTTCCTCGTTGAGCGAGAAATTGCTTTGCGGCTTCGAGTGCCAAGTTCGTTCCTTCCTTCGCATACGGCTTTTCTACATCAAGCACGACGAGTCGGACTTCCATCTCGTCGGGCACATCGCCAGAATTTGCAGGGAACGGATGAATTTTCGGAAACTCGCCTCGCATTCGCAAGTCCTCGCGCACGCGGCGACGCATTTCTTCGGCAACCTTGTCTCGTTCGCGACGCAACTGTTCCGCCCGGTCGTCAGCCAGCTTCGTCACGGTCGGTTGAGTCGCATACCAATAGCGAGCGTTGTCCTGATACAGATAAGTTGCAGTCTGCGCCAGATGCCGAAGCGCGTCACCGAAGACCGCAGGAGCTTCTCCAGGCAATACGCAGCCGAGCTTGATACGCCGATCTTCTTCGCCGCGATTCGCCGCCCCGGGAATTGGAGCGGAGCCAAGGAATAAAGTGCGGGCAACGCGACGACATGCGGAGAATCGGCCGAGATTCGGCTTCTCGCCATCGAGCTTGCGAGGCAACGCGTCAGGACCGTCCACGTCCTTTTCGATGACCGTTTCCCAACCGCTTGGCAGATACCCTGTGAGCTGCGCTACAATGCCGGGATCATCAAGCGGAACGCTCGCCGGCAGAATCAACGGGCTACGATCATTGCTTTCCCAAAGACGGTGAATGACTGCCGCCATCAATCGCAGGACGCCACGAGTCCGTTGGAACTTCACCAATCCTGACCAGTCCTGATAAAGGCGCTCAAAGATTTCCGGGTGAATCGGGTAGGCGGCCTTGAGCTTCCGTTCATAGTCCGCCTCACGGCATTCAGGAGGGAACTCTTGGTGGTTGGTTCGGTAAAGGTCACAAAAAGCTTTCGCCGTATTGTCGCGAGCCGCGTAATTTGGCTCGGGCAGAGGCTGAAATAATCGCCGCCGCACAATCTCAAAACTCTCCTCCGCATTGGCGGGCCGCCACGCGGCCGCCACGCGGCTTACCACATTTCGCAACGCGGCAAGCGCCATTCGTCCGCGTACGCCGCCGACTTCTTCGTCATTCGCGTCGCTTGTCGGCGAAACACCACCGCCGCCATCGGCAGAGGCCGGCAAACTTACCACCAGCATTGCGCCTGGAACACCCTTGACTTCCTCCGTTAGGGTTTGCGCGAATGTGAACTGGGTTTCAAAATCTCCGCCGGGTAAATCTTTGGTGTCATGTAAACCACGCGCATAGGCAACCCATTCATCAATCAGAATAAGACACGGCGCATATTTGCGAAGGAGCTTGCCCAAAGAATCACCTGGATTCGTTGCCGTCTCATCGGACTGCTTCACGAGCGCATAACCCTCCTTGCCCCCAAGTTGCCACGCAAGTTCACCCCAAAATGTTCGCACCACCGTGCCGTCGTCCTTTTTGGACGGCTGTCCTGGTGAAATCTTGTTTCCCACCAGCACCACGCGGCGGACTTGCTTGGGAAAGCTCACCTTGGCTTCCGTCATCACCGTGTCCAGTCCTGGCATCTCCGCAACAGGACGACCTGAAAACAGATGCCACAGCGCCAGCATCGAGTGAGTCTTTCCGCCGCCGAAGTTTGTTTGTAATTCGATCACTGGATCGCTGGCGTCGCTCGCGAGTCGTCGCACAGCCCTCACGAGCAGGTCCTTCAGACCCACCGTCAGAAATGTGCGCCGGAAAAACTCCTGTGCGTCGGCATACTCGTCCGAAACCATTTTCCGAATCTCCGGTGAGAAACCGGCGCGATACACTTGCCACAAATCCGCCGCAAACTCCGCTTGTTGATACCGGCCCGATGCCACGTCTGGATGCGGTGTCACGACTTCCCGCCACGGTTTTAGCGCAGCGACCGTTCCCGCTTCCAAGCCCAAAGTGGTCTGAGTCTTACGCCGTTCATGCCGGGCTTGCTCGTCGAACTTCACCCGCATAAGTTCCGATTTCTGCCCCTCAAGTTCGTCCGCTTCTTTGACTGCGCCCACAGCGTTCAACAAGCGGTGCATGGAGTCGAGGGCGCGATAAGCGTCATCAGTGCTGAATGGTTTCTGGTGAGCCCACTTGTTCCGGATTTCCATCAATTCGCTCACGATGCTGCGTTCAGCGCGTCCAAGCGTCTTCCCAAAAACGTCATTCCAACATTCCCACAGCACCCGCAACAAACCTGCGGCGTCCCAATCCGGTGCTTGTTCCGTGCCGCCAATCTGAATGCCAGGTCCGATGACCTGTTTGGCGGTGGCCAGCCACCTCGTCCCATGGGCGCTTTTCAGTTCGCGCTCCACGAACGCAGGCAGCCCCGTCTTCAAAATCTCCAACGCCTTACCAACGCGCTCATGATTGCTTTGTGCCATAATTGTAAATGTTTGCGTCTTGCCACGGCGCGTTGATCGATTCGGTGCTGAGTAATTCCAGCTTCATCACGGCGAAAGAATAGGCAGAAGTCGCTCCATTGATAAAGCACAGGATTCGCACATTCGACTTTCAGGTTGCGTTGCCGATTTTTCTCCCTGGAAACAACTGATGTCCTTCAATCGCTTCAACCACTGCTGCCAGTTCGGGATGGATTTCGTCGATTTGAAGAAAGGTCGCCAGTTTCGTCGCATTGAACGAGACCCCGTATTTCTTCTGGCTCCAATCGGACAGATTGGAGATTGTTTGCTTCCCCGGAATCACGCTGATACGAGTGTCGAAGGACTTCCACGCTTGTGTCACCTTTTCTCGGGCTCTTTTATTCGCCGTGCCCGCCGCGAGGGATCTGTCGGTGGCAAATTCCGTGCAAAAACTGTCAAAAACCTCGTCTTTCAAGGTTTCGGCGATACGGTCAATTTCGTCCTTCACGTCCTGCACGGAAGGTGGCGTGTGCTTTTCCCTGCAACCAGCGTAAACAATGCGCTGTATGGTGGTTGGGACGATCAAAAAGTTTTCGATTTCTTTTCGAGACCACACATGCAATTCAACGCCATGTGATTTGGCCTCTGTAAAACGCGATGATATTTGGACTTGCGTGTGATAATCCGAATCCAACAGGCAGTAAGACGCAATGTCGTCACCACCTGCGTTTTTTAGAAAAAAGGAAGAGCCAACCACGAATTGCCAACCACCCCATCCTCCAATTGACATGTGCGGAATGGCATCAAAAGGATGGTCGCTCGACGGGAACAAGCGATTTTGGATGCGTTTCAATATGGCCATGTCTTTACCCTCGATTAGCACGAGAATCTTCGATGACCACAGCCTCGCCAATTGGATGTTGTGAACGCTGCCGATTTGGTTAATGACTCGTTGAACAGCGGGCAAGGATGGCGCGAACGTTGAACGGTCTTTGCGGCGGTCCACGATCAGCACTTCATCTGGTTCTACTTCGGCCATTATTTCCGTAGAATGTGTGGCGACAATCGTTTGCCAGTCGCGCCCCTTCACGAATCGGATCAGCCTTCGCTGGAGGTCGGCGTGCATATAAACGTCGGGCTCGTCAAGAATAATGACGTCGGCGTTTTTTGAGTATGTCAGGAACCACATGGTCTGGAGCCACATTTGAAGGCCGTGCCCCATCCATCCAACTTCTGCTACGAAATCAGTGTCTTGAACGAGGAGTGCAAGCGAGTCGGTTCCAGGAATACCGTCCCGGCCTTCCAAGCCATTTATTCGAAGTCCTGGCCATGTCGTTTGGGCGATTTCCTTGAACTCTTCAAAATGATCGTAAAGCACCTTCAATTGGTTGCGAAAATGCAGTGAAGCCCGTGAGGTGAGAATGTGTCGCCTCACGTATTCTTCGCTTAGAATCACTTCCTTTTCTTCGAGCGGCGCAATCTGAGGAAGGATTTGCACCTTGGGCAAATGAATTGAGCGTGCTTGTGATTGATTGACTGCTAATTGACCTTGGCGGTTTCGAATAACCCCATGAACGGTCCCTCCTTTTCCAATATACGTCGTAATGTTGGCTCCATCTGAAAATGTGCAGGTGATAGTGGCAGGAGGGTCGTTGTAACGATGGAACGCACTGTCCAGATCCAGCTCCATGGCTTGCAATGACGGCGAAACTCCTTTTTCTCGCAGTGGCCTGTCCAGCCAATCTGGAACAGATCTAAATTCCAGCCGTTGAAATCGATTTGCGATTAACGCTGTTAAACGCAGAGCTTCAACGATCGTGGATTTTCCAGCGTTATTCTTTCCAACTACAATCGTTGTCTGCGGGTTGAAAGGAATTTTATGATCGTCAAAACCACGAAAATTCTGGAGATAGAGTTCCTTGATCATAACCCTCAAATCAACTCCCTTTGGCTCAGCGCCGCTTCTTTTTGTTCGTCTGCCACGCGCTTGACGTCTGGCCAGCTTAAGACCAGCGCATTGTAGCCGATGGCGTTTTGCGCCCACTTGCGGCGCTCGCAAATCGTGTAGAGTCGATATGACAAGTCGCGCGCGACTTCGGACAGCGCGCCGAGTTTCCTCAGCAACGCGCCTGTTGCCTCCTCGCCTTGATCCAGTGTGCGAATGAGATGATGTGTCGCTTCCCAAACCGTGAGCCGTTCGTCCGTGGCCGGGTCCCAATCCGCATCCAACTCCTCCTTCTTCAGCAGGCGCACTTTGCCGCCCTTGGCTGCGAGGATGCCGGCCGCAACCATCCCGGACACGCTCGTGTTTTTGGCGGTGCAAAGCGTCTCCGCCACGCCATACGGGCCTTCGTTGAATCCGTTCTGATCAAACCACGCCAGCGCCCAGCGCGTGTCGGCGTCGAACTCGCCTTCCTGTTCGGCCAGCACTTCGTCGAGAGAATTGTTGATAAGCGACAGCGCGGTGCGCACGCTCATGGGTGAACCATCCGCTTCCAACACCTGAGCGTAACGGCTGAATACGGCCATGCCTGGCCCTATTGCGGCTTGGGCCAAATCTACTGGCGCGATGTTGCCTTTTTGCAAATTCCGCAGTGCCTCGGGCAATTCCCGTTTTAACGCAGCCAGACAATCGCGGCGTGACGCCACAGCGGCTTCCATCGGTCGTGGGCGACAAACCAAAACGATCGAAGAAGCGAGAGCATTACTTCCCAGATTTCTCATGCGGTTACCCAACTCAGTTCGCATCGGCCAAGTGCCATCAATCTGCCAACCGGAATCCACCAAGCCTTGTAGGAATGTTTCCCACCCTGTTGAAGACCGGGATGCAGTTGAACTTTCCGATTCCTCCTCGCCCCCATCTTCATCCTCCGCTTGTTTGAACGCGTAATAGATCGTAGTCGGAAAGCGCGGGTCGCTTACCCTCCTCATTCGCTCAAAAACCCGACTCATACCCCGCTCAAAAAATAAACGGGCCTCTTCTCTCCCTCCGTGACGAAACGGTTCCGCTATTAGTTCCTCCGCCTTCGGGACCAGCAGCGTTCCCAATAATTGCGGATATACCGGCTGTAAACACCGTCGCAGCCAGACGTAGAAGAAGTCTGACAGGTCAGCGTAGGGAACATTGTCGTAATAAGGCGGGTCAGTCGAAAAAACGCTCGGTCGGTCGTTTAGTAAGGCTTCCGCATTCAGTTGTTGAACGTCACCCTCCCGATCAGTGGGAAGGTTTTCAAAAATACGGAGAACATTTCCAAGAGTTATTCCAAAGTCGCCAGCCGAATCGGAAAAAACGTTCGGCTCAGCGAAATCCCACACGAAGGCTATTGCCTGTCGGGTGAAAAGATGAATGACTTGGGTCATCGACGGCTTCCAACTCACCAGTGAATTACAAGTATCGCTGAGTTTGCTCACAGCAAACCCCAAATAGGTGGCTACTGCATCGGCAGTTGCCTGGTCGCCATTTGAATCCTTCAAGATTTTAGCTCTTGCTTCTTTAACCAAATCGCAGAACGTTGTGAGCGCTACGAGTTGCCGTTTCGTGAATAAGTCGCGGTGTTTAGTCATGCCATAATTCTGCACACGGAATCCGAGAGCTTGTTTTGGCAAGTCGGTGTCTGGTGCGTCCTTTGGCTGCGCACTCTGCGCGGCGCGCTCATGTTCTTCGTTCGGCGGAAAATAAATTCGACCACCCCGGCCATCCGCCACAATCGCCAAAAGTCTGGCCCCAAGTCGGCCAGCTTTGCCTTCGGCCCGAATGTATTCAAGTGGCATGGGACTACCGGTCAGGAGACAAACGCCGCCATTGCGCGAGACGGTTCCTCCACGCGGTTCGTCGTTGCCAGTGCGGATTTCAAACCGATAAGTCATCGCGCTTTGGTCCACAATCGGCTCAATCCACGCTTTTTTGCCAGCCTTGTTGGAAAGCCAGAAGGAGCGCACCAACGGGACATGCGCGCCTTTGGTTGCCGGATTGGGACTTGCCACTGTGCGCGCCCACAGCCACGCGATTACCGTCGCTTCGCCACCGCCATGTTCTTTTGGCAGTTTCACTTTGGGATAGAGATGGCCGATTCGTTGTTCTGCTTCATCGCGCATCCATTGGCCATAATAACGAACGTCCTCTGCCAGACCCGCCGCACCCTTCCATGAACCCGTCACACTCAGTTTTTTCTTCGCCTCCGGATTCACTGGCGGTTTATCTGCAAATTTCGGCGGAATCTCAATAAGCGCCTTGTTGATGAGCACGGGGATGGGATTCAAATCGCTCGCGTGCGCTTCCAATCCCAGCCGCCGTGCCTCAAGAGGAATCGAACCGCCGCCGCAGAAAGGGTCATAGACCCGTGGTGGTTTGCCTTCGCAGGAACGAGTGATCTCGGCGCGTGCGGCATCGAGCACGCGGAGGTTGTTGGAGTTATCCCACTTCACCAGTTCGCGGATGATATTAAACAGTCGTTCTCGCTCCAATTCGACAATGACCTCCTCCAGTTTCGGCTCAAACCCAGGATCGAGGACTGACTTCATGCCCGCGCCGTGCGCCTTTTCGAATGTTGCCTTCAACGCTACCCAGGCTTTCTTGCGAATCTTGAGTTCTTTCTCCGCCGCCGTCCGCTTGCCCGCATCGCCGAGCAACCCCTTCACGCACTCGGACGGATCATCCACCAGCGACGAAAACAGCACCGCCCGGCACGCCGCCAAAGGTCGCCGTGCCCACCACAAATGCAACGTGGACGGATGCCCATGCCGGATTGATTTCTCGCGCGCCGCCTCGCGATTGATGTCCTCCAGCGGCAATGCCACTTCGATCAGTTTCTTTTTGTAGGTCATGTAATAACGGGTGGAGATTCGGTCAGCCGAGAGAATATGGGTTTGTATTTAGGTCTTTCGGTAAGTCCCGTTGCGGAACGTGCATTTCCGGCCAAATGCCCGAATAAACTTGTCCGAGCCAGGTGGTAGTAACGCTCATCCATTTAGTCCATTCAGCTTCAAAAGTGGCCTGATTGAACTTGTTGGCTTCGAGAACGCGACGAAGAATGGGTGCCTGTTTCAAGAACGACTTGTACCCGCCCAGGACAACATCTTGCGGCCATACACAAAAGGAAATTGGGACGGTCACGGGAAAGCTTCCAAAAAGTGGTTGCTCAGCCACGATTTGACCCGCTTTGGACAACTTGAGGAAATTCAAGAAACTCAACAACTGATAATACGCACTGATTCCGGATCGGCACTCACGATCGCTGCCAAAGGCCTTTTTTAACCAGGGCCACGTTGTTATGAGGGAATTTAGGAATCTCCAGGCCATCACGCAGTGGTGCTCCAGGCTTTCCGGCCAGCCAACACAACGGTTCATCGAGAACAACGGCAATGCCTCACGCGAACGGTAATAGTCCTGAATCTTTGTCATGCCTAATTGGTATGCGGCTTCTCCCGCACCACTGAGCATTTGCATTCCGCCTGTGAATGCTTGAGCTACAAAAATCACGGTTTCGCAGAAGGTTGCATGGTAAACAAAACCGCTCTTGTCATATCCAGGCGGATCAAGGATGGCCTCAATCCAACCAAGCTGGTTAGCGTAACCGTCTCTTCCGGTTTCCGCTGCTGCTACGACGCACGCGATAAGTGGGGCGAATGCCTCAACGCCCGATTGAACATGGGTCAACCTTGCCGACCAGTCATTGTTGGTAATCTCAGGAATGCCTGGTTTCTCGGATCGCCATTGCCGCAGCCCTTTTGCCCCCTGTTCGCTCGCAGCCAGCAACAACCTTCTCCATGCGACGCGATCATCCGCGTGGATTATTTCCAAAGCTCGCTCGTAAGCAACTTCTGGATTGGCGATGGATTCCGAGAACTCCAGCCGCCGCTCCTCCTTGGCAGCTTTCTTTGCTGATCCATCGAATTCGCCGACAATAAACGGATTTTTGCCCAAAGGTGGTTTCGAGAGCTTGGGCGCATTGTGAATCTCCCTCAGCAGTGCCTCAAAGGCTTCGTCGAATTCGGCACCTTCACTGAGGTCCACATAAAAGCGGGTACTGACGCAACGTGGAAGGTTCTTCGGGGAGTTCGCTTGACGGACAATCGGAATAAACTTGTTTGTGCCTAAATCACGCACTAATTCGCCAGTCACAACCATCGCTTCATAGCCGACACCACCCTTTCCGTCGTCAGCTTTGCGGACATATGCCTCCGTGCAGATCATTAACACGCGGTCGGCTTTTGCAATGGACTGCTCCATGAATTTAGGAACGTCGTCGCCTGGCCCGATGTCCCATTGGTCAAGGAGGACATCTACGCCCTTGTCCACAAGCCTCTGCGCAAGTGACGCGACCCAAGCTTTATGCTCCTTCGTATCGTGAGAATACGAAACTATAACAATCGGCACCCTTTCTTCGTCCGAGCGAATGGGGACGAGGGCTGACGAATCCTGAGCAGGCGCCGATTCGCCTGTCTGATTGGTGGGGGTGCTTGTATTCATTCTCGTTATCGCTTGGTTAAATTGGAGGAAAACCGTCCTTGTAACCACTCTTCAGTTGAGCGTAAACAAATTCACGAATGGCGTGGGCAGAAATGTGAAGACCTTCGAGTTCCAGTGCGGCCTTCGCAATCTTACGGGCAACCCGCTCTTCAGTTTCGCGGACGACTTTGGCGTAGCCGGACGCTTCGATTTCCTCTGGAGAGAAATCGAACTGGAGGCTAAGTATTTGAGCGGTGGTCGGGTTCATCGGCAGTTCAATCACGCGAGTCCAGGCATCCTGAGATGCGCATCCGATTGATGACGAACCGAAGTGAAGCCGCCCACTTTCAACTTTTACAACCAGGGGATCGCCAGCAGGTGGCAGTTTCACCAACCCCATGAGATAAGAGCCGGGTATTCTGACCTGACCAGCCCACGTCCCGGTAGCGCCAGGGGTGACGGTCATTCCGCCGAGTTCAACGTGCAGACAACCGCCGTCGTAGGACAAAACCGCCTCCTCGTCCGGTCGGGGTTTGCAAAGTTTCTTCAGCAGCCGGAATGCTTCGTTCAACTCCGCTCGCGAGATGGTTAAATGTCCTTGCGCTTTCATGGCGTATGGGGTTTTTGAATCCAGTCGCTCCACCTTGTGAGAATTTCCAAAAGAGAATCAGATAATTCACGTCGAGTGATATGCTCGGTGGGCGTGACAAACCAAGTGGCCCCTTTGTCAAAATCAATCCCCGGAATTGCGACTCCGGAATCAGTTGGAAAACGGGCCGGGGTCTCAAACTTCGCCAGAGGAATTCGGACGCGTTCAAATCGCGCCTTCAGATCGCCAATCCGAAAACAAAGTTCGGAGTTCTGCACTGCGACGCTGGCGTGTCGTCGCAGTCTTTGATGCATGGTTCGGACGACTTCGTAGGCCCCGAACACCCACAAAATCGAGAAAGTATTGTGGTCCGTTCTCTCCTTGATTGACAGGTCGGCGTGCGTCGGGTCTTTATACTTGGCAAGAAGCTCTCGTTCTTTTCGAATTAGGCCAGAGTCCAAGCCAGCCAAGCCAAAAAGAAACCATGTCGCTTCCGGAATGAACGGCCCCAAGACCTGTTGAATATAAGCATTCCAGCCTTGCAATCGACTTTCCGGGTCATTGTATTCCTTGTTCAACATAAAAAATGCTTTTGATGGCTATGGTCTTTCGTCAAGTTTTTGAAACAGGAGGCTCGCAAGAAAGAGAAAGTGAATTGCGCGCTCTTTGGTTATGGTCACGTTCGCGTGGGCCTTCGGATTCCGAATGCCGGTCATCGCTCCAGCAAAAATTTGCATGTAGCCCTGCTGAATATTTCGTCCGCTTTCGGTTGAAAGGTCGTCTAATACAACGATACACGGCAAGTTTGGTGAGAACGCCTTCTGCATGAGAGGAGCACCGTCCAACTCCTGGCCCGTCTTTTTAATCACCATCTCTTTCACGACCTCATTCAGTTCCTTAAACGCGGCTTCGACTGCGTCAGCATAGTGGCCCGCGTCAAAGCGCGGCTTCGCGGCGATTACAACTTTCGAATGTAACAGAGACCAAATGGCTGTTTCTGGCGACACGGGGATTGGAGCATCAGGAGTATCCAACCTGATTTCGGTTTCGAGTTGGTCGATCAGATTGGCCAGCACCGAAATCCGATGTTGCAGCGATTTCGCTCGGTCCTGTTCCATATTGCGTTCGCTTGGCCCTCCGTGTGGACCGGAAAAATAAACCTGACCCTGACCATTGAAAACGTTTAAATGGCCGCTTCTCGAACCAAAGGTCTTTTTGATGTAATCAAACGCGCTTTGCGACCACGTGTCGAAAGTGGCTTCGGGGATCGGGCGAGCTTTTAAGATTTGTTCGCCCTTTTCCTTCATCACCAGGAGCGCTTTTCGCCCCTGCTCCTTGGGTAGCGAGGGCGGAATTTGTTCGGGATACGGTGTCTTTTTATTCATAATTCTGTGTGCCTCAAATTTGGATGTATTCGTCACCAACCGTTGAGACACGGACGTAGCCCGAATACCCCATCAGTTTCAAAACCATACAATTTATGGCCCCCGCGATTTTGGATTCCGCAACAATTTCGTCTTTGATGGATTGGTCAGAGTCCCCACCGCCAGACATACGGTGACTCAGAGGATTTCGAGCATCACGCCAGACCTCAAACAGGTCCTTCCACTTTTCATCAAGAGGTAATCCAAGATGTTGAATTACAGCTTCGTAGCGCATACGTGCGTTCATGAATTCAGCGTTAGCCAAAATGGAAGCCAAGCGGGTATGCGTCTCGTCCTTTTTCGCTTTCAATTCTTCACAGACAGCATTCTTTGCTTTTTTAAAGTCCCCATCTTGAGCCTGAGTGGTTGGTTCGATCTTTTCCTCGAACACGGCGCGAACCAGACTTTCCAACAGACTGGACAGGCTCAGGATACTAATGCGCTTGGGAACGCCGGGGGTCGTTGCTTCGCGAAACATAAAAAGGAGTCGCTCCAATTCGTGCGTCAATTTTGTACCGGTCTTGAAGAAAATAAACGCCTTTTCCAAAACATTTTGAAAGTTCCAACCCAGACTTTTGGTCTTGTTAAAAAATGCCAATGCCTGGCTGAATGGCGAATGGGGCGAAGCGGCAATTTCATCGTTGAGCTGGATAGAATGTAAGACAAGCTTCTCGTCTTGGCGATGCTCAACAGAGAACGGCCAAGTATGTCGGCCGTGTATAAACGCCAACGCGTGCAGGAAGGCGTGGAAAACCTTTTGCTCGCGATCTTGGCCAAGCGATTCAAACCCAGGCTTGGAAATCAAATGCGCGTGCAGATCACCCTCTCGTTCGACGAGTCCGCATTTCCAATTTTCCAATTCGCATTGAAAAGTGTCGGTTGCATAGCTCATGCTATCACCAAGAAAACTGTTGCTCGTTTTTGTTTGCGTGCCTCCATTGCGCTCAATGAGCTTAAACCCAGGCAAAATCGCGTGGAATCTCGCCTGAATAATTGCCGATTCGGTTACATCCTCGAGACGAGGATTCTCTGGTGCGGTCTGGACTACTCCGGCCTGGCGACTTACCTCTTGGTGCATCGCTTGAACTTCTTTGCTTGTCATACATTCAAAACCTTCAGGTAGTAGTTCCAATCGGTCGGTAGAAAACTGGAGTGTCGTCGAAGGTTGGCCCGAAGCGTAATGTTCTACGCGGCTGAACGGCAAGGAATGCGCGATAAAGCCAATTTCGTTCTCAATCAATCCCTGAATAGCCCAAAAATCCTTCCGCATTTTTATTCCGGCCGTCATTAGTGGTGGCTTTGAATCGCTCGGTAGTGTAACAAAAATCTTGAACTTGTTGGCTTTTACCTCAAGAGACCCTTTGCCGGTCAACTTTTGGTCGTTGGTTGTGATGACAACATTGTCCAAATGAAATTTGTGGTCACCAGACCGAATGGCTTTTGTAAATTCTTGTTTATTCATAAGGCAAAAGTTTCATAGGCTAACGGCTCTCCACAATTCGGTAGCGCGCCGGATGCAACGAAATTTGGCGCGAGTCTTTCAATTGCAAAAGTTCCTGCCCCGTGAGCGCAAAAGGCGAGTGGTCGTCTCCGACGACCACCAGCGCTGTCGTCGTGGGCTGCTGGCCAAAGAGTGTCCACAACTCGGCGGCTAGTTCGACTCCATTCGCTAACTTTTGCTCCGTCACCCAGAAACGGGTGGTCAGTTCTCCATTGGCGTCGCGCTCTTCCCAGTTGAACGGGCTTTGTGATTTCTCAATCCATCTTCCATTGGGATGGGTGAAGCACTTTTCGCTTGGATGCCAATGAAATCCTCGGTGTTTGGCGTAAAGCTCAATCAACGTTGGCTTCGGCGGTTGCGGAGGCTTCGACGGCTCGTCTTCAGCAACAGTCGATCCAGGTTGAATTTTCCCGGCTTCCTCGTCCTTGCTGGTCGTCGAAGACAGTTCTTCGGCGTTCGAGTCGAGAGATTCCGCGTTAGGAATATCGGGTGCGTCTGGTTTCGGTTCATCGAGTGTCGGAGATTCGGACGGTGGAGCGGTTGGATGCTCTGGTTGTGATTCAGTTTGAGCATCCAACTGGAAATGCGCTTCAGCGCGACCCTGTTCGTATTTGGAATGAATGCAGGCACTGGCTCA
>Ga0206872_10129_pt1 | contig 22375 bp, 21 predicted proteins | sample Alteio_BWOrgCont_34_FD_152906 | JGI IMG/M metagenome (GOLD analysis project Ga0206872, IMG submission 152906) | Enriched cells from forest soil in Barre Woods Harvard Forest LTER site, Petersham, Massachusetts, United States -... | ecosystem: Environmental > Terrestrial > Soil > Temperate forest >... | reverse complement strand
CTGGCTGGGATTGTTCGTAGCCTCGACACAACAAGACCCATCACCACCGCTAATGATAATCCCGGAAAGGGCAACAAAATTATTGAATCGGGCGCTATCGACCTGATCGGTTATAATTATCATGAATATGATTATGCCACCTTTCATGACCGTTACCCCGGCAAAAAGTTTATCGCTACCGAAACAACCTCCGGGCTGGAAATGCGCGGCTATTACGAACAGCCATCGGACAGCATAAGGGTATGGCCGACAAGGTGGGACAAGCCGTTTACCCATTCCGGTAATACTGTGTCAGCTTACGACAATACCCGCCCGCCGTGGGGATCAACCCACGAGATGACCTGGAAGGTGATGAAGAAATATGATTTCCTGTCGGGAATGTTTATCTGGACCGGGTTTGACTATTTGGGTGAGCCAACGCCGTTTTCATGGCCATCACGCAGCTCCTATTTCGGCATCATCGACCTGGCTGGCTTCCCGAAGGATGTTTACTATATGTACCAGAGCGAATGGACCGATAAACCCGTATTGCACATTTTCCCGCACTGGAACTGGACACCCGGCCAAATGGTTGATGTTTGGGCCTACTATAACCATGCAGACGAAGTGGAATTATTCCTAAACGGAAAATCACTGGGCGTTAAAAAGAAAGTAGGCGATGATTTGCACATTATGTGGCGCGTAAAATATGAACCCGGAACGCTTAAGGCGGTTTCGCGCAAAGGCGGTAAAGTGGTTTTAACCCGCGAGATCCACACCGCCGGGCCTGCTGCCAAAATTGAACTTGTAGCCGACCGGGAAAACATTAAAGCTGATGGAAAGGACTTGTCATTTATTACCGTTAAAATATTGGATAAAGATGGCAACGTGGTACCAAACGCCGACAACCTGGTAAACTTTAAAGTAAACGGCCCAGGCTTTATTGCAGGCGTGGATAACGGCGATGAAGTAAGCCACGACCCTTTTAAAGCTAATTACCGCAAAGCGTTTAATGGGCTGGCGCTAGCCATTGTGCAATCAAAAGATACAGGAGGGGATATCACTTTTTCGGCGAGCTCGAGTGGGCTGAGGCCGGCTTCGGTTGTATTGCATGTGAAATAAGCTATTTTAGACTTTGACCAGTATCTTACCGGCTTTGGATGACCATAATATGGAAATTAAAATAGTTAAAGAAAATATCAGTGACATTTTGGGTAAAAACAGGACCAAGTGGTATCTGGCATACAAAACCATGCTCTTTGCTATTATTGTTTACGCGGTGGTGGGTACAGTGATTTTGACCTGTAGTGCAGTTACAGCAAAAAATGCCGATGATTTTTGGGGCCTTGGTTCGACCCTGGGCGGTGGATTGATATTTCTATCGATTGCCTTTTTATCATATATCTACAAAGGCAAAAGAAAATACGTTGAAAATACCCGATTAGCGATCAAGCGATCGGAACGTGAGGGGCAAAATACCGAGATCGTTTTGAAGGATGATGGTGTTACTTTTAAGGATTTTCATATTTACAGCGAATGGAAGTGGAGTGTTTTTACCCATTATATGCTTTATAAAGATTACCTGTTTTTAATGATGGGAAATTCCGTTCTGAATTCCCTCGTCATCCAAAAAAATGAACTTTCGGTTTATGAATTTGATGAATTGGTTAACTTTTGCAAAGGCCACTTGTATTTGAAGAAATGAAGGATCGGTACAACCGAATACTTTTTTCATATTCAACTTAACCTTTTCCCGTTTCGCCTGTTAGTTCAAAACCATGTTTGATCCGGCAAGGATTAAAGTATATAAGCGATTAGGTATATTTAACCCAAAATGAGTATTCTGCACGTCCTTAACGGCGATTCCACCGCCCAAACCTTTGCCGAAACGGGGCTTGATGGCGACGTACTGGTTTGGCGTGAAGTACTATCAGAAGGGCCGCTGACAGAAGATATTGCTTCGGCCCAATTCTGGCGGAACCGGTCGGAATGGATATGCGAAGCGTTTAAGGAAACACCCGATCATTATCAGCAAAATGTCCTTAACGAGTTGGCGCACCTGGAAGGCGCCTATGATGAAATAAATCTCTGGTTCGAGTATGACCTGCACTGCCAGGCAAATATGCTGGGCGTAATGAATTACCTGAAAAGGAAAACCGATCTTTCCCAACCAGCGATATTTTTGATCTGCCCGGATGATTACCCCGGAAAAGAAGATTTTAGGGGAATGGGTGAGCTAAACGCTGAGGAGTTGGAATACCTGTACGATAATATCAGGACACAGCTAAGCGAAATAGATTTTATCATAGCCGCAGAAGCCTGGGGTATATACGTAAGCCGGGATGCTGAAAAATTAAGAAATTATTTAGGCGACACACATTTTTGGGGAAGCCTGCACTGCCTTAAACCTGCGTTGGTAGCGCAGTTAAAACGCCTTGCCGTAAATGATAAAGGGCTGAACGCCATCGAACAAAAACTGCTGGATATTTATCAATACGGGTACCACACCTGGCCCGAAATACTGAGCGTTTTTTGGCAAACCGAAAAAATTTATGGCATGGGCGATATGGAGGTCGATTTGTATCTTCAAAAACTGATTCGCCGTGGATTAGTAAGCCTTACGGAACAATAATCGTCAGCTTATCACGTTGACTGCTTAACACTTAAATCTACAAACCCCCGCAGATGAAAAAATCAGCCATCATCCTAATTTTATTTGCCTTTGCCGTAAGTGGTAGCTTGGCGCAAACAATCGTGGCGAACGGCACTGTGAGCAATCAGGGCGTGCCATTGCATTATGCCTTCGTTTATGACAAACAATCAAAGAGCGCAACTTATACCGATTCGCTGGGCGAATTTAAGCTGCCGGTAAATCAGGGCGCGCAGCTTACCATTAACTGTAAAGGATACGCCGAATCCACAATAAGGGTAACCGACAATAACGCCGTTAATGTGATTTTAAAAAAGGATCTTACGCCGACGGCCCAGGGCACTGCAAATGCTGATGAAAAGATTGTCGAAGACGCTTTTAAGCCCACTCATGACGAAGTGGGGCGGCCGGGGATCAATTCATTTGGAGCAACTACGTTTCAAACGATAAAGGAAACCAGGGGGAGCCAGTTCTTTTTTAACCAATGGGCACACGGTTACATTGTAAACGCACTTGGCGACATCGTGCAAACGCCCTCGCTGCTTTTAAACTATAACAAAATGACCGGCGACCTGTATATGACTGAAGACCAGGCCTCGGTAATGGTGGGGTATAAAAATCACATCAGGGCATTCGTTTTGTTTGGTCCGCAAGACCAGCAGTATACTTTTGAGATGATGTCGGGTATCAGCACCGACCTTTTTTGCCAGGTAATTAGCGCAGGCAGCAAGTATAAGTTGTACAAGTTGATTACAACGAAATTTATCCCTTCGAATTATCATACAGACGGAGTTTTCACAACCGGTAACCTGTACGATGAGTATGCGGACCAGGGCAGTTATTTTATAAGTGATTTAACTACGACCGCTTTCCAGGCGCTAAATCTGAATAAAAAATCGATAAAATTGGTTTTTGCCGCCGAAGGCACCAAAGTGGACGACTTTTTAGCTACCCACAAGGTCAAAGCGGACGACGCGTTTGTGAAAGCGCTGGGCGATGCCATGAACCAGTAGTATTTACCAATTATTGCCGTGCCGACCATGAATTGACGCTCAGTCCTAATTCGAAAGTCAGAAAAGCACAAAATGGACTTAGGACTAGTGTCATGTCACCATTGAAATAACGCTTAGCCTTTACAGCGGATTTTAAAGCTTGTAGCTAACCGGATAAAAAATGAGTTTTTGACTGTTGACAAAGGTTGCCCGGTCTGCATAATGTTATTTAATTTGCCGACAAATTCATGTTAGTGATCGCATAAAAAAAATGTTAAGGCATTTGATTGGAATTAGTGTTAAATAAATGATTATCAATAATTTACAATATGGTTAACATTGAAATATGTTAAGTTGTGTTAACCCTTTTGTGCGATTATGGATGCACGTTACCGGGTACATTCGCACTTGGGTAAATATTACTATCATCAACAAACAAACGTCAAATTGAAATTCTTTTATGATTATGCAATAAAAACGTGTTGACATGACACTATCGACTTTCGACTTACATTAGCGCTTATGAACAAAACATACCTGGTTAGTGGCGCCGGCAGCGGGATAGGCCGTGCAATAGTGCAAAAACTTAGCGGCGACGGGCACCGGTGCATCCTGATGGGACAAAACACGCCAAACCTTGAGCAAACCCTGGAAACACTGCCTGGCGAAGGCCATTTGATAATTACCGCAGATATTCGGGATAAGGAAAGTTTATACCTGGCGGCTGAAAAAATAGCCGGCACATCGATAGACGGCTTGCTGGCCAACGCGGGTATAGGCGGCGAAAATCATTGGGGCGATAATGACCGCTGGCAGGAGATCATCGACACCAACCTTACCGGTACCTATAATTTTGTGAATAGCTTTTTGCCCTTGCTGACAAACGCATCCGGCGAGAAGCATATCTTGATAACGTCTTCGGTGCTTGCCAGGCTGGGGGTAGCAAATTATTCGGCCTACTGCGCATCAAAAGCCGGTTTGCTGGGCCTGATGCGTTCCTGGGCGGTACAATATGCTTCTCAAAACATATTGGTTAATGCCATTTGTCCCGGCTGGGTGGATACGGACATGGCACAACAAGGCCTCCAAGGCATTGCTGACGGTATCGGCATCAGCAAACAGGAGTTTTATGATATTGCGATGCAAAGCGTACCGCTAAGGCGGATGAGCCGGCCCGAAGAGATTGCAGACCTGGCGGCTTACCTGTTAAGTCAATCTTCCATCACCGGGCAGGCAATCGATATTAATTGCGGAGCTATAATGAATAGTTAGCATAAACCTCATATAATATTCAATATATTAGGCCTTTACATTCCTTTTAAACCATTGATTTTTTAGCGGTTCCGTTAATGGCAGAAAAACCCGAAAAAATAGGCCTTTGGACCAGCACCTCGCTGGTGGTGGGTAATATGATAGGCGCCGGCGTATTTTTGGTACCCGCGGCCATGGCATCATTTGGCAGTGTGGGCCTGCTCGGGTGGCTGTTTGCTGCCATCGGCACCTTTTTTATCGCCCGTGTTTTCAGCGCCCTTAGCAAGATGGTCCCCGGTGAGGCCGGAGGGTTATATGCCTATACCAGGCATGGCTTTGGCGACTTTGCGGCTTTTTTAGTTGGCTGGGGATATTACATCTCGGTTGTTACGGCTAATGCGGCAATAACCGTTTCATTCGTGGGGGCGATGAGTACTTTTATTCCGGCCCTGGATTCATCAAACATGCAAACCTTCAGCCCGGTCCTATCTGTGTTTACCGGGTTGGGTGCTATCTGGCTGTTAACATGGATAAATACACGGGGGATAATTGCTTCCGGAAAAATGCAGCTGATCACAACGATATTAAAATTACTGCCGCTGACATTGGTGGCGGTTGCAGGCCTCTTTTTTATTAAAGCGGCAAACTTTCACCCGTTTAACAGCAGCGGCACATCCACTTTTCAAGCTATCACCGGCGCAGCAGCAATAGCCATGTTTGCCCTGGTAGGGATAGAGAGTGCCACCATACCGGCCGAAAGTGTTGAGAACCCGGAGAAAACCGTTTCGCGGGCAACCATGATCGGGCTTGCAGTTACTGTGTTGGTGTATCTGTTGGGCAGCGTAAGTATTATGGGTATTATCCCGGTAAGCCGGCTGGTACATTCGGCGACACCTTATGCCGACGCTGCGGTGATCATGTTCGGCAGCAACGCCCGCTATTGGGCAAGTGCCGGTGCAGCCATCGCCGCATTTGGCTGCCTTAACGGCTGGATTTTGATACAGGGGCAAATACCATTTGCTATTGCACAGGACAAACTGTTTCCCGGTGTTTTTGGCTGGAGAAATAAAAAGGGTTCGCCATACGTGGGCATAATCATTTCAAGCGTTTTGATCTCGCTGTTTATGATGATGAACTATACAAAGGGGCTGGTCGACCAGTTTAAATTTTTATCGCTGCTGGCAACCATTAATACACTGGTGCCTTATATTTTTTGCGCGGCTGCTTATATCATCATCCGCTTTACAAAAAAACAGCAGTTTAATGGCGGCTGGACGGCGGCCATATTTGTGGCAGTAATGGCTTTTGCATACTCGCTATGGGCCATAGCAGGGTCAGGCGAAAGTGCCGTTTTTTGGGGCTTTTTATTGATACTCGCCGGGTTGCCGTTTTATGTTTGGGTGCTTTATAAGAAAAAGGAAAACACGGAAAACTCCTCAGTTTAACGCATAACTAAATTGTTACAACGCGCTGAAATATAGCTTTATGCGTAAATATTATTTCTGACCGGCTTTTATGAAATAATAATGATTTTGTTACATGATAACGAATTGACCACCCGGTAATGGCGCAGTTTAACTATTGTAATTAATTATAATGTTAAACTAAATCCAAAATCAAAATGAAAAAGCTTATTATGTTCACAATTCTGTTGACCGGAACGTCTTTGCTACTCAAGGCACAGGACAACCCCACACGCAAAGCGAAGCCAGACAGTATCATTAAAATTATTCCTTTTGGCGAGGGCCGGCAGGCCGACTATTTGTACACCATTGGCGGTAAACTGGGAACGCGTGAGGATGTTGCCATCAGGTTATTAGCCTACACGCCATCGGCAATGGAATATCACGCGGCCAGGAATAATGTTACCTGGGTTTATGTCTCGTTTGCCGGATCTGCAATAACAGGGCTTGCCGCCGGCCTTGAGTATGCAAAAAACAACAAAATGGCCGGTGAGACAACCGGCTTTGTAAACGGCCAGCCCGCGTTTATTTACCAGCACCATAGTCTTACAGGTGCGTATGTTTTAACCGGGGCGGCAACGGGGTTTTTGTTTTCGTCGTTCTTTAATCTGTTCAGAGCGGGATTTCATTTTAATAAAGCCATCCAGCTTTATAACCAGCAGTATCAATAAACCGACGTGCTTGAGATTTACAATGAATCACCAGATTTACGAAGTTTTAGAAATTTCGTAAATCTTGGTCTTTAACCAAACACCTCCACTTCCTCATCGCACAAAGCCCAAACCATATAAGGATGGGTATCCGAATGATAAATTTCGCCGGTAGCTGAAATACCAATGACCCCTGCAAAACCATCAAAGGGCTTCAACTCAACCAGCGTTTTTTCTGTAGCCAAAGCCAGGGGCATGCCGTCCGTAACACGCGTTACGATATTGCTGGCCACAGCGCCGCTCACGATATCTTCGCCAACGCCGGTGCATGAAATGCCGGCAAAAGCATTTGCATAATTGCCGGCAGTGGTTGCGGAGTCGCTTACCCGACCGGGGATTTCAAACCCTTTGCCGCCGGTTGAAGTTGCCGCTGCCAGGTTGCCAAAAACATCCAGGGCTACGCAACCAACCGTCCCCATACGAATAGAATCGCTCAACTTTCTTTCATACTCTTTCCGCCGCTGAGGCGTTTCGGGATTGTAATACGCAAACCCGTTTTCGCGCGCAAAATTCTGCGCCCCTTTTCCGCTCAAAACACGGTCGTCATAACTCAAAAGTTTTTCGGCGATGCAAATTGGGTTTTTAACCTCTTCAATATTGATCACCCCCGAAAAACGCATGCTTTTACCATCCATCAGCGCGGCGCTAAGGCGTATTTTACCATCACTTTGAATTTGCGACCCTGTGCCGGCATTAAACAATTCGCTGTCCTCCAGCAAGGCTACTGCATAAACAGCCGTCTCCACCGCGGTATGATCCTGCAGGTACTTATAGCCCAGCCGGACGATCTGTCCTAACGCATCCTGCTTGGCCTTCTTTATCTCCTGGTTTGTTTGCGATTCGCTAAAAAAACCGCCGTGGATGATGAGTTTCATGGGTAGGTGAGCTTAAAGGGGAAAGCAAAAAGCAGAAAGCCGGTAGCATAAGGAATTTGTGCTTTCAGCTTTAGTCTTTCAGCTTTCTGCTTTCAATTATTTTCATCAGGCATATTTACAAACGGCCCGTTTTCAGGTTTAACAATTTTTTTGATGATTAGTTGGTTTTCGGCCAGGTCATATTTGTCAAATATCGACATTACGCTTACCCGCATGTTCCGGATAGAGACCGGTGAGCCCATTTCTACATCGTAAATATTGGTTTCGGCCATTTTTCTGCCGTTTACTAATATCGTAAGACCTGAACCGATGGCTTCCATCAAGGTGCCGCCGGTGATCAGCAGCCCCGCGTCCTCGCCCAAACCAATCCCCAGCATCCCCGGGTTGCTCGCAACAGCATAAAGCAGCCTGCCAATACGGCCGCGCTGTACAAAATGGGTATCGATAATTACCGAGTCGATAAAACCCAGGCCGGCGGTGATCTGCACTTCGCCTTTGATGAGGGCCTTATTGCTCTGGCCGCGGTAGATCATATTGGTTGATGCCGCCGCAGCTCCTGCTGAAGTCCCGGCAATCACAAAATCCTCCCTGTTATAGCGCGCTTTTAATATTTGCAGGAATTCAGTTCCGCCGAAGATGGAGCTCAGCCTAAGCTGGTCGCCCCCGCTGAACATTACCACATCAGCTTTGCGGATGCGGTCAACATAGGCTTCGCCTTTGGCATCTTCGCGGCTGCGGATATCCAAAACGCCCACATTTTTTACATTAAAGTGTTTAAACGCTTCTATGTACTCCTCGCCAACAAGTTCGGGTATTTGCGAAGCAGTGGTGATGATCTCAACGACCGACTCATGCTGTTTAGCCGATTCCGTAACGATGCGCTTGAGTATCCCCTGTTCGAAAAATTTAAGATAATTCGGTTTGATAATCCCCTCGCCTGAGCCGAGGTTAGTCCCCATATCTACCGCGCCGCCTATGATTATTAATTTGCCCTTGGGGATGATCATCTGATAAGTTAATTAGTGAATGGTCAATAGTGAATAATGGGTCTCAATGCACTCAGCACTCACCAATGTCCGCTCACATCCGGAACACCTTACAAATTAAAATAAAAACAGGCATAAACATCCAACCTTATAAATATTTATTGTTTTTAAGGCCAAAAATTCTTTAACATTATTAAGTTTTTTAGTTTTAAAGGAAAATTGACCTCACATAAAGACCACAAACCTATGAAGATCGAAAATATACAAGTACTGCGCGGCCCAAACATCTGGAGCGTTAACCATAAAAAGCTTATCCAGCTGCGGTTGAACCTGGAGGAGATGGAGCATAAGCCAACCAACGCTATTGATGGTTTTTATGAACGGCTTGAAAAACTAATGCCCAGTCTTTATACGCACCGTTGCTCACCCGGTGTCCCGGGCGGCTTTTTTAAGCGGGTTATCGCCGGTACGTGGATGGGGCATGTGATAGAGCATCTTGCGCTGGAGATACAAACCCTGGCCGGTATGGATACGGGCTTTGGTCGCACCCGCGAAACCAAAACACCTGGTGTTTATAACGTTGTTTTTACTTACATAGAAGAAAAAGTTGGTGTTTACGCGGCGGAATCGGCGGTGCGCGTTGCCGAAGCGCTGATAAAAGGCGAGGATTACGACCTGGAAAAAGACATCCAGGAGATGCGCGAGATCCGCGAAAATACCCGCCTGGGGCCCAGTACCGGGTCGATCGTGGAGGAAGCCATCATGCGGGATATTCCCTGGATCAGGTTAAACAACCAGTCGCTGGTGCAATTGGGTTATGGCAAAAACCAGGTGCGCTTTCGCGCCACCATGACGGAAAAAACCAGCAGCATCGCGGTTGACATTGCCAGTAATAAGGACGAAACCAAAAGGATGTTGCAGGAACAAGCCATCCCGGTGGCAAATGGCATTACCATATCATCAACACTTGGTGTTGATGAAGCCATAAAAAAAGTTGGTTACCCTTTGGTATTCAAACCGCTGGATGGCAACCATGGCAGGGGCATTTCTATCAATATCAGGAACCGCGAAGATGCATTAGCGGCTTACGAGCACGCCGCCAAAATATCCCGGCGCGTAATTGTTGAGCGATTTGTAACCGGTTATGATTTCAGGGTATTGGTGATCGATAATAAAATGGTAGCCGCGGCCCTGCGCGACCCTGCGCATGTTAAAGGGGACGGCGTATCAAACATCCAGCAACTGATCGACAAGGAAAACACAGATCCCCGAAGGGGCTACGGCCACGAAAAGGTTTTAACCCTGATTACCATCGACCGCGATACGATGGACCTGCTGGAGAAAAAAGGCTATGCCCTTGAAACGGTACCCGCCAAAGGCGAGAAAGTGTTTGTAAAATCCACCGCCAACCTGAGCACAGGAGGAACTTCTATCGACGTGACTGACCATGTGCATCCCCAAAATGTATTTATCTGCGAAAGGATATCCAAAATCATCGGGCTGGATATTTGCGGCATCGACATTATGGCTGAAAACCTGACTGAGCCCCTTACCGAAAATGGCGGTGTAATACTGGAGGTAAATGCTGCTCCCGGTTTCCGGATGCACATTGCGCCGAGTGGGGGTTTGCCACGAAACGTGGCCGGCCATGTTATCGATATGCTATACCCGCCTGGTAAATCGGCCAGGATACCTATCATCGCCATTACCGGCACTAACGGCAAAACTACTACCACGCGCCTGATCGCCCATATTGTAAAAAATAATGGTTACCGGGTGGGCTTTACCACTTCGGACGGTATTTACGTACAAAATAATATGATGCTGAAGGGCGATACCACCGGGCCGGTAAGCGCGGAATTTATTTTGAAAGACCCGACAGTTGATTTTGCCGTTTTGGAAACCGCCCGTGGCGGTATTCTGCGCGCAGGGCTGGGCTTTGGCCAGTGCGACATCGGCGTAGTGACCAATATACAGGAAGATCACCTGGGGTTGGCAGATATTCATACGCTTGATGACCTGACCCGCGTAAAGGGCGTCATCGTCGATGCAATAAAGAAAGATGGCTGGGCCGTATTGAATGCCGACAACGAATATTGTGTGCGCATGGGTAAAAAGGCGCATTGCAAGGTGGCCTATTTCAGCATGCATGAGAATAGCCCGGTGATTAGATCCCACTGCAAAAAAGGAGGAATTGCGTGTATTTATGAGAACGGCTTTGTCACCATCCAAAAAGGCGACTGGAAGATACGTGTGCAGCGCAGCAGCCTGATCCCGGTTACTTTTGGCGGAACGGTGCCATTTATGATCGAGAATGTGCTGGCAGCCACGCTTGCCACGTTTTTGTACAATTTTAAAACCGAGGATATTAAAATAGCGCTCGAAACTTTTATTCCATCTGCGGCACAAACGCCGGGCAGGATGAACATCTTCAACTTCCGGAATTTCCGTTTTATGATCGACTTTGCGCACAACCCGGCAGGGTTCAGGGGAATAAAGGAGTTTTTAACGCATATCGATTCGCCCCTTAAAATCGGCATTATTGCCGGCACCGGCGACCGGCGCGACGAAGATATTCGTGAATTGGGCAGGCTGTCGGCGGAGATGTTTGACCACATCATATTGCGCCAGGAAAAATTCCTGCGCGGGCGAACTGCTGAAAACATTCTGAGCCTGTTGATAGAAGGCATTGAATCGGTTGACGTGGAAAAGAAATTTGAGATCGTACCGAATGAGGTCGATGCCATCAAACATTCCATGAGTCTGGCCGTTCCGGGTGCCTTTATTGTGGCGTTAAGCGATGTGATTACTAATGCTATCGAAACCGTTCAAAATTACCAGGAGCAGGAAAGGAACGGGATGTTCGAGGTGTGATGTTTGATTTCAGTCCCGATAGCCTTTCGATTTCGGATTTTCGATTTCGGATTTGGCTTTTGAATGCGCTTAAGTATAATGTGAATAATTGTGAATGATAAAACGTCACGGGCCGCAGCCATCCTATTTACGCGGGCATTGCTAGGGATAATCTTTATGATGCAGGGCTATGGAAAAATATTTACCTACACCGTGCCCAAAGTTTACGCTATGTTTTTTAAAGATTTTGAAAAAACGTTTCTGCCCAATTGGTTAATAGGGGGCACTGCTTATTATACTTCGTACGTTGAATTGATCTGCGGTTTTCTACTGATCATTGGCCTTTTCAGAAAATACGCTTTATATCTGCTTGGCATCGATTTGTTGGTTGTTTCCTTCGGGCATGGTTTATTGGAACCTATTTGGGACCTGCAACATGTAATGCCGCGGGCCATCCTGTTGATCATAATTTTGATTGCTCCGGCGGAATGGGATCGATGGAATGTTGATCGTTTTTGGTCTGCTGACATTAGCCGAACATAAACCTTGTATTTTAATTTGCCAATATGCCCCTGCTCGAAATTATCTACAAGGACAAGCACATGGTCGCCATTAACAAACCGCACGGCTTGCTGGTGCACCCGTCGCCGATTGCCAGCGATGCCAGTGAATTTGCCTTACAGCTGTTGCGCGACCAGCTTAACCAGCGCGTATTCCCCGCCCACCGGCTCGACCGTAAAACAGGCGGGGTGCTTTTATTTGCCTTGAGTAAAGACGTTGAAAAGCTGATGCAGCAACAGTTTTCGGATAACCGGGTGGTTAAAAAATACCTGGCCATTGTCCGCGGGTATACAGAAGACACGGGAGAAATAGATTACCCGCTGCGCAAAGAGAATGGGACATTGCAGGAGGCTTTTACCCGCTACAAAACCCTTGCCCGCGCTGAATTGATTGTACCCCTGGGCGCTCACGCGACTTCGCGTTATTCGTTAGTGGAGGCGAACCCGGCAACAGGGCGCATGCACCAACTGCGCAAACATTTCAGCCATATTTTTCACCCCATCATCGGCGACCGTACCCATGGCTGCAATAAGCAAAACAAATTGTTTAAGGAACGCTGGGAGCTTGACACTATGCTGCTGCACGCATCGCAACTCTTGTTTCAACATCCCGTTACGAAAGCCCAAATTGATATTGAGGCGCCTCTTCAACCGGAATATATCAGAATGATGGGGATAATGGGATGGGGCGTTTAGGTAACAGCCGGGACTCGGAGTGGCGGGGCCGGAGTTGAACCGGAAAAGTAAGGGCAAAAAAAAGCGTTCCGTATCTCACCCCGGAACGCATTCAACATTTTTGTTCACAATGTCGATCAAAACTAAACCTCAGATACCATGTTTAAAGGCATCCGAACTCTTTATAATAAGCAGTGCGCAAATTTGCATTTAGCGTCATGCAGTCCTATACTCAAAAACCGCACCCCCTTTTATCGTTAAAAAACAGAAACCGGCAGTTTAATATTTATAAAATAAATGCAATTATACCGGCCTTGCTAATTGTTTAATGAGTTTTTAAATAAAAACAGGGCTTACTGAATGTAATTACTTGTTTTATAGTAAGTTATAATAAACTAAGCATCGAAAAATATAATACTTATTTAACAAATATTTGTATCGGTTTGCCGTCATAAAAAATATTATGCCAATTTGATTTTTACGCGAATGTTCACGAATTCAAATCGAATTACACGAATTAAATGCAGCTAACATGTTATTAGTGATAATTCGTCCTTATTCGTGTTAATTCAATTCGTGTTAAATAAAAAGGCCCGCTGTAAATGCAAACAGCAAGGCCTATCTAATCACTATATCAATCTGCTTACCTCACCCTCACGTCGATGTCTCCGCTGGTGGCGTGCGCTTCTACCGGTATACCGCCGCCGTTAACGCTGCCCACTACGTGTCGTTTATCCCAGCTGCCACTAAAGTTGGTCAGCATGTTATCACTGATGCGCTCGGCGCTCAGGTCAAGATCCAGGCCTTGTTTTGCAGGTATTTCCAGGTCGATATTACCGGCGCTTGTCCTTAGGCGCAGGTATTTGCCTAAGGACCTCATTTGCGCGCGCAGGCCTCCCGCGCTGGTGTTGGCCTCCAGGCTACAGGCCATATCCGTCAGGTCGATGCTGCCGCCTGATGTGCCTGTAGTTAATTCACCTTCAATATGGCTGCCCTCAACGCCGCCGCCGCTGGTATGTGCGTAAATGGTGCCTTTCAGGTTTTCAAGCTCCAACCCGCCGCCGCTGGTTACCAGCTTAATCTGTCCGTCGCAACCTTTGGCAATAATCCCACCGCCGCTGGTATGCAGGTCGATGTTGTTGCTGCAATTGGAAACCTCGATGCCGCCGCCCGATGTTTTGCCTAATATGGTACCCTCGAGTTTGTCGAGCATCAATCCGCCGCCGCTGGTCGAAAAGGTTTCATTTCCTTTCAAATTGTCGAGCATAATACCGCCGCCGCTGGTATGCAGATCGGTGGAGGTTGCTTCGGGAACATATATCTTGAACGAAATGCTCATCGACTGGTGCCAGTCCATCATTTCGTGCTTGTTTTTTACGGTAGCGCTCAACTCGTGCCCGTTAACAGATATATTCATATCGTAGTCTTCTTTCAGGCGCTTCTCGATCTCTTCCTTCGATAAGTCGCGCCCGTTGTTGCCTTTAATATAAACTTCAATACGCGCCGCTTCGCCGCTTTTGCCGCTAACGGTTATACCGCCGGCCGAAGTGCTCACCATAACATTGTTGATGCCGTCATTGGCTAATGATTTGGTAAGGTATGGCGTGTGATCGTCCTGCGCAAAGACGGTAAGGCCCATGCAGGTTGCAATAAATAGTGTAAAAAGAGTTTTCATAATTTCCTATATCTGGTTTATTACAACAGACATCGGAATTTTAGGATACGTTGCATCGCCGGAAGATTTATTTTGCAGGCAAGTAAGAAGCGACTTGGCGGTCATTAAGTTAAGGAAATCTAAACGTTCCGCCGATACTTTTAGCCCCTCCTAAACGGCAAAGCCCTCACTCATCGTCCCCGGTAGGGAGGACTTTAAAAAAAGGATATGCCCCAAAGCAAAAGTCTCCCCTACCGGGGAAATTTAGAGGGGCGCTAAATCTCAGGATTTCCATGACTTAATGACATTATGAGCGGGCCGGACCAGGTTTCCATCGTTTCAGGAAATCGCCTGGCCGATAAATAAAAGTGTTTTAGTGTGGGGCACAATAATGTGCACTTCGCGCATGCCGTATTCCCTGTCAAAGGGCTCTCTCACTTTATAGCCGGCCAGTTTATTCTTCATAGTTGCCCATAAACTGTCAACGTCATCCACTTCTAAATAAAACTCCATTTCGCCGATATCACCGGCGTTCAGGATGTGTATGGTAAGATTATCTTTCTGAAGTACAATATAGCTATCATGATACATAATTTTACCGAAACCAAGCAAGTCGATAAAAAAAGCAGCCGTGTCCTTCATATTATACGAGGGGATCATTGGGCTAAGATATAGCGCTTTGTACATAGCGGTTATTTTTAGTTTGGATGATGGCGGAGATAAAATTAAAAACATCGCCCGTAATTTTTATATCTTTCGCCCATAATTAAGTTCCGTAGATGGACGACCAATACTATATCCTAAAAGACGGTGAGCAAACAGGGCCGTTTAACCTTGAAGAGTTAATTGATGAGGCGCCAGACGTTCATACCAGGGTTTTGTCCACAGCAGAAAATACCTGGATGGATGCCTGCGATCTGCCCGAATTATATGACTATTTCAGAGATTTGGGCGTATATTTTCCGACGGAGACTAACCTGGCATCACCGCTCATCAGGCTTGGCGCTTTTGTTATCGACTTTGTATTTATATACATCATCTTTACGGTAACCCTTTTAATACTGTCTTCGCGGGGTATGCTGCCCGGCATTCAAACCCTGGCGCAGATGGGTGCGCTTAGTAAATTGCCGTCTAACCAGTTAATGACGATGGAAATTGCCGTTTACCTCATCCTGATCACTTATTTTACGGTTGGCGAAGCTTCGGGAATGCAAGCCAGTCCCGGCAAAAGGATATGCGGGCTGATTGTGGTAAACGCCGACGGCGAAGGCATCGGTTTTCCCGTTGCGCTTGCCAGGAGTTTAGCCAAAGTGGTATCCATTTCCTTTTGGGGCATCGGGTTTATCAGTATTTTTTGGACCGACCACCGGCAAACTCTTCCTGATTTCCTGGCTAAAACCTACGTTATCAAAAGGGACGCTTAGTTTAGTTGGCAGTTTGCAGTAAGCAGTGTTGTACGTTACACCGCTGAATTTTAGCCCGTCCTAAGCGGCGAAGCCCGCAATCATCCTCCCAGGCAGGTAGGAGTTAAAAAAAGGCGAACGCGATTGAAGCTAAAGTCTTTCCTACCCGGCTACCGTGTACCCACATCTGTGTGCTTTACCCCGTCGGGGTAACATATCGGTAGAAAAAAGATACGTAGCTATTTTTTTGCGCCGTAGGTGCAATATATTTTTCGCCATTGTTATTCAAATGCATAGTCGGGTATTGCACCTACGGCGCAAAAAATTCTTGAATTATTCTTCTACCGACGTTTAGCCCCTAACGGGGCAGCCTTTCTTAAAAAAAAGATGTGGGTACACGGAAGCCTACCGGGGGAGATTTAGAGGGGGGCTAAATCACCGGGTTTCCTAACTTAACAATACCAACAACTCAAAACAACCGGTCTTTCATCACTAACGTCCCCGCCATCATATCGTGCAGGCATTGCTGCTGTTTGGTAAAAAAGCATATTAAGTAGCCCGCGAAAAGGCTGGCGACTGAAAATAATTTCGCCAGGTTTCGGCCGGCAGCACGGCCAAAGTCAATGCGCCGGCCCTCTATGTCACACACCTTTAATTTTATAACTTGCTTGCCAAGGGTTGCCTGTTTGGCCGAACACTCCATCACTATATGGTATACCAGGTTAACCAGCGGGATCAGTACCGCGAGACTAAGTGTTATTATGATGCGAAATTCCTGGTTCGGCGACAGCAGGGTGAAAATGAATATGACCGGCACACAAACCAGCGAAACAAAAAACCAGTCCAAAGCCGACGCCACCAGCCGCTGATCAAAACTGCCGAAATACTGCGGAATAATTGCCTGCTCCCTGAAGCCAAAAAGCCCCCGAAGTTCGGCAACTTCATGCGCCTGCTTATAGTCCATCATGTTTTCGGTTTTTACAAAGTCTGCCGGCTTGATGTTGAATTGCCTCAACTGTTCAATGCTGAAGGGGCCCTGGGGCTTACCATTAACAACCAGTAAATAATCGTCGGACATGATCATGCGATTTTAATAAAACGAAAATCGGATCTCAAATATCGGATAATGAATTGAGTACTTCAAACCCCGATGTTAATATCCGGTGGTTAGAACCAGGAATCAAAAGCCAGGAGCCAAGATAGGACGCGGATGCCGTCTTACCTTGATTCCTGGCTCTTGGCTCCTGGCTCTCAAATATTAATAACGTTTCACATGAAACCCGGAAAACCCGCCGCTGATGTGAATATGAAATTTGGTTTTCGCATCGTCGTATCCTGCTGTTTGATAGTGGTCGTCGCTAACCTTCGGTATGTCGTCAAACTCATTGCCCGAAAGACCCGAGTCTGTCTCAACGCTGCATGCTGCATCCCGGGGGATAAAGATGTCAACACCAGCCATGCCGGTTGAAACTTCGATGTTTGTCACTGCTTGCGGAGCACCCATTTTTACATGGAAACCCGCCATACCGCCCTCTATGTTAAGTTCCCGGACTTTAAATTTCTCAAAGTCAAAATCGTTGCCGCTTGCGCCTGTCTCTACGTCAATGTCCCATACCGGGTTTGGATTCAGCTTAAAATCCACCCTGTTTTTATTTGAACCAAAGTGCCAGCGAAAATGATCATTCATGCTGAAGTCCAGTACATGAACCGAATCGTCCATCGAGGTTGTAAAATCGTATCTGCCGCTGCCCTCGCTGGTATTTGCGGTGAACAGCTGGTTTGTAGTGTCGGAGAGGTGAAATCCTACAGCACCGCCGCTTATATTTAATTTCGCTACTTTCACCGCAGCAGTGTATGGCTCGTTAAAAGTGCCGTTAACCGGAAATTTCTCAGCACCGTTGTCGTCGCCATCGTTATCATCTTTGATATTAACCGCGTGCCGGTGATGATTGGACCAGTAATAGTCATCAGTATCAAAATTTCCGAATAGCAGCAGCCCGATCCCACCGATTACAACGGTTATTCTCAGGATGGTGGCCCATGGTGTTTTTTGATGGGATAACACCAGGTTTATACCTATAATTATGATGAAGATCGGCCACAGGCGTACAAAGTTTTCCGGGTGAAATTCAAGGTACCCAAAATTGGCCAGCAGTATAACTGCGCCTATTACTACCAGGATAATGCCCGGTCCGAGTTTATTGCTTTTCATGACTTATTTGTTTAAGGTGCAATGTTATTCTGCCTTTTCAGCAGCGTCTTCAGTTGCCGGTGGGTTATTATTGGTTGAATTGTCAGGTGTTTCGGTATTTCGCGTATAGGCCCGCGCCGACGCATTTTTTACTTGTCCGCTAATCAATAGCGCCACGCCCGCAACTAAAATGGGTACAGGCCAAAGGTTGCTGTAATCAAAGTCGGGAAACACGTCGTAATTATTCATCAGGATGAGTCCGCCAATCACAATCAGCACCACACCCACAATCACGCCGGCATGTGATGGCTGTTTTAAAGGCTTAAGCGGCGCATTTTGAAACGGTTTGCTTTCAAAACCGCTATTGCCGTAAGTACCGCCTCCAAAAGGATTATTACCGTACTGGCTGCCGGCTGGCGGCGGCGTAGTACTTTGCGTACTATCCGACGGCTGCTCGGGTGGTACCCGGTAATCCACAGTGGGGTTATTAAAGTTATTGTACACATACCCCTTTCGTGGCAGCACTATCCATAAAATGATATAGGGGATTAAACCCACGCCCATTACGAAAAATGTAAAGGCAAAAAGCAGGCGGACAATGGTTACATCCATGTCGAAGTATTCTGCCAGGCCTGCACAAACACCACCTATAACCTTGTGATATTCGTCGCGATATAGTTTTTTGTTCATTTTTTTTTTGAATTACACCGATTACTTAATTGATTTCACCGATTTGTTAATTATATTGAATTGTTCTTTTAATTTGCTTTCTTCTGACCTTCACCTTTCGCCTTTTACCTCAGATTTGCCCGAACGCCGGTTTTATTAAAATTTCTTCCACGTTGGCCCCTGCGCTCATTTTATAAGCATTAATAATTGCTGAGGCGATATCTTCCGGCAGAACCATCTTGTCCTTATCTACTTCCATGCCTGCCCATGAATTGGTAAGCGTTGAGCCGGGAATAATGGCAGTAACCTTAACGCCATGCGGCTGCATTTCGGTGCGCATCACTTTGCTAAGGCCGAGCAAGGCATATTTTGTTATACTATAGCTCCCCGCCTCGGGTATGGGGTTGATGGCGGCTACCGAACAAATGCTAAAGATGTGGCCGCTTTTAGCGGCGATCATCTTTTTGCCGAAATAGCGGTAAAGCTCATACGCGGTACCGAGATTGATGCTGACATTTTTTTGAAATGTATCGTCCTCATCATCGAGTATGCTCGACCATGTGTAGATGCCTACATTGTTAACGATCACATTGATTGGCCCCAGCGCAGCTTCGGCGCCAGCCGCGAAATCGATCACCTGTTGTTTGATGCTGCAATCGGTAACCGATGTAAATATTTTTATATCGGGGTTGATGCCGGCCAACTCATTTTTAAAAGCGGCCAGGTCATCACCGGTTCTCGAACAAATGGCAAGGTTTAATCCTTCTTTGGCAAAGGCTATTGCAATGGCCCTTCCCATTCCTTTTGTTGCTGCGGTGATGATTGCGTTTTTCATTAATTTGTTTTGTTTGACGGCCTTTCGGTACTAATACAAAACAAATCTAACAGATAATTAAAAAGCAGCCATTAGTGTATTGGCAAAGGCTGACAAATTTTCGGTAAACGGGGGAAATAAGGCGGTGAAAGGGATGGGAAGATCGTTTTCGGTTTACCATCCTAAGCGTAGCCTTTGTCATCCTGCGCAACGCGAAGAATCTGCTACGCCATGCATCCGAACTTTGCGGGCGGTAATGTCGCTTTAATATCCTTCGCGTTGCGCAGAATGACAAAAGAACTTAGCTGCGCTTCAGGATGGCAAAAGATCAGAAAAATGAAGCTATTAATCCGTCGCCTTCGTCTTAAAGAAAAAATATGTCTGGCTGGTATAGCTGAATACGATTACTAAAACAGTCGTCAATATCTTGGATGGTGTAGCGTACCATCCAAAATAATCGACGAAGAGTTTTAAGAAAAGGAAGTTGAACACTACGCAGATTAACACAACAATAATATAGCGCGCCATCTGGTGATGGCTCTTTAAGCCGGTTTGCGGGAAAACGATATACCGGTTAAGATAAAAACCCGATGGTAAGCTAAAACAAAAAGCAAAAAACAGCGAAGCGATATGCGGGCTCAAGGTTATAAAACCTAAACTCAGGTTATGCTTTTTGAAAACAAAGTGATAAGCGAACGTGAATAAGCTGATATCAAACAGTGTATTTACACCGCCCGCGGCGGCATAACGATACGTTTGCAGCGGAAATATTTTTTTAAACCAGGGATAAAAATAATCGATACACAATAATATCGTCCGCCTTAAACTATGGTGCAGTTTTTTCATTCAAACATTTGTTATTCGGTACAGGGGGATGCATTAACTAATTTGTGCGGCAAAAATAAGAAAATTGTCGACGCCTTTAAACGCTTTTTTCCCGGAAAACATGCCGTTACATCGACTATCGCCAAAATACAGCCGATAAACCCCTGTTTTTGGCCGATAAACAGGTTAAAAACCTCCTGTAAATCAACAATTTGCCTTTTATTGCCAAATAAATACCCTTCGTCTATAACTGCGGCGCCGCGGTCTATTTCGTTTTACAGCGTGCGAAATAAGCCGTTGCTTTGGACATTGAAAACAACACACACACACAACTAAAAAATATTAAGACAATGAAAACAACAATTTTAACAATCGCAATCGCACTTATCACAGTGTTCGGCATCAGCAGCTCAACCTTTGCAGCTTCAACAGCAGCTGAGCAAGTTAGCACCATGCTTCCTAACGTAAACAACATCAGCGAAATTGAGGTACACGGTAATGTTAAACTTTATGTTACAACCGGCAGCACCGAGCAGGTAAAGGTTTATAACGATTATTATGCTGAAGACGCCCTGGTACAGGAGCAAAACGGCGTTTTGCACATCACCTCCTACGAAACTAAACAACTGGAAGTTTGGGTAACCGTTACCGACTTGTCGAAATTGACCGCTTACGACAACGCAGAAGTAAAATCTTTCGGAAATTTCAGCTCGATCGATTTGGACGTGAAGCTGTATAATAATGCATCAGCACAATTGAATGTAGATGCCTTTACCGCCAGCATCAGCGTTGACGATCATGCAAGAGCCGACATCAGCGGCACCGTTACCGAAGGCAAGCTGCAATACAGCCGCTTCTCCTGCCTGAATGCTGCCGAATTAGCTGCAACAATATTAACTAAAACCATTATGGAGCATCCGCACAGGCATTTTCGCCCTGTGGAGTTTGCTGCACTTTAATACCCTTTTTAATTTTGCAAGCCTCTTCAATTAATTTTGAAGGGGCTTTTTTTTATTTGCCTTTTGTTCAAAAAAATAAATGCAAAGCAAAGCCTGTTTTAACTCAGTATTAAATAGTGCGATTAATCGGCAGGTTGAAGCTGGTTTCCATTATTTTAGCAGAAAATAGGTTTGTGCACTTTACTTACGGTAAAATTTATCGTGTGGGGTTTGAGCCGGTCAATACAGATTTATGAGTTTTCCCATTAAAAAGGTCCTTTTAAAAACGGTTAAAATAACCGCGATCACCATTGCAACTTTGCTTGTTTTATTATTTGCCCTGCCTTATTTGTTCCCAAAAACAGTAAGCGATAAGATCAAACAATTTGCACGGGGCAGCATCACCAGCCAGCTGGATTTTTCGGAAACGCGGCTGTCTTTTTTTAAACACTTCCCCAGCCTTACGCTAACACTTTATGATCTGTCATTAAAAGGCAGCGCACCCTTCCAAAATGACACGCTGGTTGCAGCCAAAGAGGTTTCGTTCGGCATCGACCTTAGCTCGGTCTTTCAAAAAAAAATCACCATCAACAAAATATTCCTGGATGATGCCTTTATCAATATCCAGGCGGATACAGCCGGGCATGTAAATTATAACATCTATAGATCGACGCCGAATAAAACCGTCGTTACCGATACTTCGAGCGCATCGCTGGGCATCAATGCGATCCTGATCAAAAACAGCCGCCTGGTTTATCATGATCGTTCCATCCCGATGGTTTTTAATGCACGCGGCATCAACTACACCGGCAGCGGCGATTTGACTAAAGATATATTCGATCTGCACACCCACACCGAAATGGCCTCGGTTGATTTTATTTACGATA
>Ga0206872_10128_pt1 | contig 22496 bp, 21 predicted proteins | sample Alteio_BWOrgCont_34_FD_152906 | JGI IMG/M metagenome (GOLD analysis project Ga0206872, IMG submission 152906) | Enriched cells from forest soil in Barre Woods Harvard Forest LTER site, Petersham, Massachusetts, United States -... | ecosystem: Environmental > Terrestrial > Soil > Temperate forest >... | reverse complement strand
TTGTGCTGGTAAACGTGGTGGTAAAAATGGATGCTGATAATTTGGGATGGATAAAAAACGCCGTCGCCCAAAAAATGGACATCCCATCCAATGCAAACATGACTGAAAATATCGGCGTAAACCTGATGACCAACTATTTGCTGCCCTTTGAAGCGATATCTATTTTATTGATGATCGCCCTCATCGGCGCGGCGCATTTATCACGAAAGGAGGATACCGTATGATCACGCTAACCGATTACCTGCTGGTAGGCGCCGGGCTGTTTTGCATCGGCATTTACATGGTGGTATCCAAAAGCAACGCCATACAGGTGCTCATTGGCATCGAGCTGATGCTGAACGCAGCGGTATTAAACCTCGTCGCCTTTGGCAGGTACGACCGCTTTGCCAACAGCGGGCAAATGTTTGCGCTGTTTGCCATTGTACTGGCGGCGGCAACAACGGCGGTGGCTTTGGCGATCATTTTGAATGTTTATAAAAGGTACAGAACGATCGATCCGGGGAAGGTGGATAATTTGAAGGAGTGGGAGGGATGAAAACATTTGTAATACTATCTTTTCTGCTTTCTCAGTTATCACTAAGCTTGGCGCAAGCTCCTGATACGGCAAAAAAAATTGAAAATATTGACACCCTTGCCAAACATGGGGCGTTGTTTGTCATGGATGGTATGGTATTACAAAAGCCTTATCATTTAAACCCGGACAGTATCATCGATATCACCGTTATTACACGGGACAAAGCAAAAGAATGGTTTGAAAGTGATCCGCAAAGTGATGTGGTAATATTGATTTCCAGGCGCAGAGCAATTGTGGACTATCTGAAAAAGTTTAGTGCCTTTTCAGAAACTTACAAAAAATATATAACGACAGAACACGGTGACCACGGCATCATGTACATAATTATTAATGCCAATGGTGAAATTAAGCTGGCAGGAAATAAAGACGACCAGACCAGGGAGTTATATGAGATTCCTGAAGATAAAATTAAAAGCGTAGGTTTTTCTCAACAGGAAACCTGCTGTGGCGTTAATCGATTTTGTGTTATAGAAGTCCCACAATAAAATACTAATTATGGGGCGAATTTAAGATGAGAACTTTATTTATGTTAGTGTTGTCAGCAAACGAATAACCATTGAAAGAATTTCTACAATCCATCGATACGCTCACTATAAAATTCACGCTCATAGCGGTGTTGCTGCCATTGCTTGCTTTTGTTGTTAACCTGGTTTTGCCCGGAAAGCAAAACAAACTTTCCGGCTGGATTTCCACTTTAGCCATATTAACCGGCACCATTTGCTCTGCTTTTGTATTTGCCCGCGTTTGGAACGGTCACCAGGTACATCAAAGTATGGACTGGTTTAACATCGGCAGCACCAAAATAACGGCGGGTATCTTGCTTAACAACCTTTCGGTGTTAATGCTGTTGCTGGTCAACCTTATCGCATTGCCGGTACACTTGTATTCCGTTGCCTATATGGGGCATGATGAAGGGCTTAAACGTTACTTTACCTATCTCAGCTTTTTCTGTTTCAGCATGCTGGCTTTGGTTGTGGTCGATAACCTGGTTTTGTTCTATATTTTTTGGGAACTGGTGGGCTTCTCCTCTTACCTGCTGATCGGTTTTTGGTACACCCGCGACAGGGCGGTATTCGCCAACAAAAAAGCTTTTATTATGAACCGGATCGGAGATATTGGCCTGCTGACGGCTATTATCATTCTCTTTACCCAGTTTCATACTTTCGACCTGGATTCGCTGTTCGGCGCCGGCGGCCTAATAAGCCATTCTTCTTTGCTTAACGGTTTATGGATTGCCCCAAACACACAAGTGCCTGTAGTTTGGCAATACATCGCTGTGGCCGGCATATTTTTGGCCGTAGCCGCCAAATCAGCGCAATTCCCGCTGCACACCTGGCTGCCCGACGCCATGGAGGGCCCCACGTCAATTTCAGCCCTTATCCACGCGGCAACGATGGTAGCTGCAGGAGTGTTCCTGCTGGGCAGGGTTTATCCTTTATTTAATCAGACCGAGTTGACCATCCTCGCAATCATCGGATGCTTTACCGCATTTATGGGGGCGACCATTGCCCTCGCGCAAAATGATCTAAAACGCATCCTCGCTTATTCCACCATTTCACAATTGGGTTACATGGTAATAGCTATGGGGGTTGGTGGCTATGCTTCGTCCCTTTTTCACCTTGCCACACACGCGTTTTTTAAGTGCCTGTTGTTTTTGGTGGCAGGCATCGTCATCCACCAAATGGCGCATATCCGCGATGATAACAACCTCAATATCGATCCCCAAAACATCCAGTTCATGGGCGGCTTGCGCAAAAAGCTGCCGTTTACATTTATCACGGCGCTGATTGGGGGGCTGGCATTGATCGGGCTTCCGCTAACTTCCGGGTTTTTATCCAAGGATGGCATTTTGATACAGGCCTTCCAATGGGCGGACAATAAAAGCCTTATTTTTAAACTGGTGCCATATACGGCTTTGCTCACCACCTGGCTTACGGCGTTTTATGTAGTACGCATGATTGTCAAAGTATTTTTTGGGGATTTGCGCCTGATCCAATTGATGCCGGGGCTAAAAGTAGATATTGACGACGGCCACTGGCTGTACAAATTGCCACTGGCCTTGCTGGCTATTTGCTGTTTTTTTCCGTTGTTCTCACTCAACCCATTGTCTTTTGAAAACAGCTGGCTGGTGGCCGGTTTTCCACAAAGTATTTCGGGTACGGGATTATTACCAACTATTTTACCGCTGCTGTTGAACATAGTAAGCTTGCTGGTAATTTATTTCGCATTTGCAATTTATTCGGGGAAACGGACTAACCCTTTCCCGCAAAGCGGCGCATTATTCAATTTAGCCTGCAACGAATGGTATTTTGACCGAATATATGATAGGCTCATCATTAAACCTATCCTGCTGTTAAGCCGCGCTTGCTTTTGGATTGACAGAAGGGTGATCGACGGCTTTATCATCCTGTTTGCGAGCGCCGCGCTGGCATGTTCAAAAGTGGCCGTATTTACCGACCGGTATATTATCGACGGTTTTATAAATTTGCTGGTCCGGTTGGTACGCGGCATCGGCAATTTTGCCCGCCGTTTCCAGGGTGGTAAGGTGCAATACTATTTATATAGCATGCTGATAGCAATGCTGGTAATATTTATTTTAATTTTTTTAGGCGGGTTTAGCCATTAGTTTTGGGAAATACTAACATAATCAAACATGAAAATAACTAACGTCTTGGATATAACTAAATCTGGCGGAATTTTACCGCAAAGAACGCAAAGTGGAAGACACCAAGGGCACAAAGCTTTAGTAGTTTGCCATTTTTTTCTTTATGTACTTTGCGCCTTCTTAGCGATCTCTGCGGTTAAATTTAAATTGTTTTTTTAAGTATTATTTTAATTGAAACACAATGTTTTTGCTTTAAACTGATTTTCGGTCGCTAATCACAACATGAATATCCTCACTCTGCTTATTTTCCTTCCTATAGCATTTGGCCTGGCCATAATGCTGATGCCATCCAATTGGCGTGCGGGGTTCAAATACATCACGTTGCTGGCTACCTTGCTGCAGTTTGGCATCAGCCTGTTCATTTACTGTAATTTTAAAACCGGTGCAGGCTTTGGCGGCGTAAACCAGGAAGGCCAGTTCCAGTTCGTTCAAAAACTGCACTGGATCAACCTTGATTTGGGCCCCATGGGCAAAATGCAGATTGATTATATTGTGGGTATCGATGGTCTGTCCATTGCCCTGCTGGTGATGACCTCGCTTGTTTTAGTAATTGCTGCATTAGCTTCCTGGGAGATCAAGAGCAACCTAAAAGGTTATTTTGTGTTATTCCTGATCCTCGATATGGCCGTTATCGGGGTATTTTGTTCACTCGATTTTTTCCTGTTCTACATTTTTTATGAGTTGATGCTGCTGCCGCTTTATTTCCTCATTGGTATGTGGGGAGGCGCGCGAAGAGAATTTGCGGCGATAAAGTTTTTCCTTTATACCCTTTTTGGTTCGGTATTTATGCTGCTGGTAATGGTGGGCCTGTATTTATCGGTAAAGGATTCGGCAACCGGCAACCACACCTTTAATATGGTGCAAATGATGAACCCGGGCAATTACCAGCGGGGTTCGGTATTTGCATTGGGGGCAGGGCAGCATATTTTTGGTTTTGCTGCGCGATCAGTCGGCTTCCTGGTGTTGTTTGTCGCTTTCGCTATCAAAGTGCCGGTAGTGCCGCTGCACACGTGGCTGCCCGATGCGCACGTAGAAGCGCCGACGCCGGTTTCAATCATCCTTGCAGGTATTCTATTAAAAGTGGGCGGCTATGGAATTATCAGGGTCGCCATCGGCATTTTTCCCGAAGTGGCCGCACATTACGCTTATTGGCTGGGGCTTTTGGGTGTTATCTCCATAATCTACGGCGCGTTGAATGCGCTGGCGCAAAAGGATCTCAAACGAATGATCGCCTATTCATCTGTATCACACATGGGCTTTGTTTTGTTGGGTGTCGCATCGCTAACCACCGAAGGTTTAAACGGCGCCATCGTTCAAATGGTAAGCCACGGCTTTTTGGCCAGCATGCTGTTTTATTTGGCGGGGGTTATTTATAACCGCGTGCATGACAGGGGTATCAACCACTTCCGGGGACTTGCCACCATCATGCCCAACTATACGGCTTTTGTGATGATCGCGTTCTTTGCATCGCTGGGCCTGCCGGGCTTTTCAGCGTTTATTGGCGAGTTATTTTCGCTGGTTGGGGCGTTCAAATCAAAAACCACCAACGGCGAACTGCCCTACTGGATGGCGGCCTGTGCCTCGTTAGGTATTTTGTTAGGTGCATCCTACTTTTTGTGGACGATGCAGCGCATGTTCTTTGGCAAAGTAAACTTAAAAGGGGGCTCCGTATGGCAAACCGCGCTGACTGATTTGAACCTGCGTGAAAAAATCGCATTACTGCCTTTGGCAATAGTCGTGCTGGCCATTGGTATAATGCCATCGCTGGTTTTTAGCAAGATAAATGATTCGGTACTGGCCTTCGTGCAGTTCCTGCATTTAAAATAAATTGCGCGGATGCCTCACCCTGGCCCTCTCCAAAGGAGAGGGGGGGCTGGAAACAAGAAAATAGGTAGCTACCCTATAAAAATCACTCTCCTTTGGAGAGAGTTGGGTAAGGCGACCGAAATGTCTGAAGTGAAGAATTATCTAAAATAAACAACGCGTTATGGAAAAACGCGATTGCATGCATCTTTTGTTCAACGGGCGCCCAATTAACGCCCACCCGTTGAATTAACCGGATTTAATCATTTAAAACCTAAAAGATCATGCTAAAAAAATCAATACTGGCTGCTGCGCTGTTTGTTTCGACGCTGACAGTCAAGGCAGACGAAGGTCAAAAAACGCCTTCGAAAGTTCAAAAAGTAACCGTTTTTTTAAACGGGGCGCAAGTAACACGCACAGCAATGGTAAATGTAAATGCAGGCACGTCACAAATAGTTTTCAGCGGAATTTCGGCGGGGCTTGATGCGCAGAGTATACAGGTACATGCGGCCGGCGACTTTACCATCTTATCCGTAAAACACGAGCTGGACTTTATCAATGAGCAAGCCAAACAACAGCAGGTTGAGGACATCAGGGTAGCTGAAAAGCAGATCAGGGATAAGATTTCCTTGCAAAACAGCTTAACCTCCATTTACCAGGCGGAAGAAACAATGATCGCTAAAAACCAGACTGTGACAACCGAAACCAATGGGCTCGACGTTACAAAACTAAAACTGGCGCTTGACTTTCAAACAGAACGCCTTACCGATCTGAAACAAAAAGAAATAGCCGTGACTAACCAGGTGGATGCCTTAAATGCCGAACTTAATAAATACGAAAAACAAATTGCCGAAATAGGTCGGGGCCGTACTTCGGCCACCAGCAATATTATTGTTACGGTTTTATCAAAAACGGCGCTCCAGGCACAGTTCTCGTTAGCTTACTTAGTGCATGATGCCAGCTGGTACCCCACCTATGACATCCGGGCAAAAGATGTAAGCAGCCCGGTAGATATTTCCTACAAGGCCAATGTATCGCAAAACAGCGGCGAGGATTGGAACAATGTTAAGCTAACCCTGTCAACCGGTAACCCCAGTGTAAGCGGGAACAAGCCGGAACTGAATCCTGATTATCTTAGCCTTAATATGTATTATGTCAGCGAGCAGGGGCCTATTACAAAGACAACCGGCCGGGTGATAGGTGCGGATGATAAATTGCCTATCGTGGGGGCATCTATCCGCATCAAAGGCACATCCATCGGCACCGTAACCGACGTTAATGGTAACTTTTCCCTGCAAATGCTATCAGGGTCACAAACTTTGGTTGTTTCCTATATCGGCTATCAAACGCTCGAACAACCCGTTACGTCGTCGATGATGACTATCCCGCTTACCCCGTCTGCTTCCGCGCTGAACGAAGTGGTGGTAGTAGGCTATGGGAGTACAAGTAGTGAGGGTTATTATAGTCCCGAACCAAGCAGGGCGCCGAAATACAAGGCGGAATCTATCCCGGTGGGGGTTACTAAAACTGAAAATCAAACAAATATTGAGTTTGCCATTGACGACCCCTACTCTGTTCCAAGCGACGGCAAGCAATATACGGTAGATATTAACCAGGTTGAAGTAAAAGCTGGCTATCAATACACGGTTGCGCCGAAATTGTCTACTGATGTATTTCTCACCGCAAAACTTACCGACTGGAACAAATACAATTTTTTATCGGGCGAAGCTAACTTGTTTTTTGAAGGGACCTTTATCGGAAAATCATTGTTAAACACGGATGCTACCAAAGATACGCTTGATATTTCACTCGGCACCGACAAAAACATTGTGGTTACCCGTACATCGCTCAAGGACCTGTCGGCCAAACAAAGCCTCGGTTCAAACAAAAAAGAAACCAAAGACTGGCAGATAGAAGCGAAAAACCGCAAAGGCCGGCCAATAAATCTGGTGATAGAGGACCAGGTGCCCATCGCGCAAAACAGCGCCATCAGTGTGGAAACGCAGGAACTGTCGGGAGGAAAAGTGGATGCAAACACGGGGAAAGTATCTTGGTATTTTGCGCTCAACCCCCAGGACGATAAGAAGGTAGAATTAAAATACCAGGTTAAATACCCAAAAGATCAAACTGTAATAGTACAATAAACAAAGGCATCAGTTTCACTTAAAATAAGATAAAATAATCGCATTTATATATCGACAGTTCGGAAAAACTATCGTTATTTGGTAGAAAACCTTTTTATTTTTAAATGATTATATTTGTCTTGAACATTCAAAACTAAGCAATATGACGACGCTGACGATTGAAATACCGGATAGTGAAAAGGCCGTAATTTTTGATTTCATTAAAAAACGTGGTGGTACTATTGTGACTATTGAGGCGGACGATAATTTAACTCAAACTGAATTTGACCTGTTGCAAGAATCGTATAAAGAGGCTTTGTTAATTAAAAAAGGCATTATAAAACCGGTCCCAATTTCTGAATTGTGGAATGACTAATACGGTTTCAGCTTCAAATACCTTTAACAGGGATGCCAAGCCTTTGTTAAAAAAATACAAAACACTCAAAAATTCGCTTGAAAAGCTAATAGACAACCTGATCGAAGATCCTTTTTTGGGAGATTCGTATGGCAATGATATTTATAAAGTAAGATTGGCTGATCCAAGCAAAGGAGGCGGAAAAAGCGGGGGTTTCAGGGTGATGTATTATCATCTGAATAAAACTAAAACAGGGATTGAGGTATTGCTGATGTTTATTTACGATAAATCTGAAAAATCAACTATTAAAAAGACCGAAGCCGTAAAAAGATTAAAAGACATATTAAATGAACACAATGCGAATGGGTAATTAACCTATAGGCATTAAATTATAATAGAGGCGTTTAACCCGGGTAGACGCCTTTTTTATTGCATTTCGTTGGCATAATAAACAACCGGCAACTTTCACGGAATTTCCTATTAAATTCGCCTTTCAAAAAACAATTAAAATACGAGGTTAAATACCCTAAAGGTCAAACTGTCATAGTTCAATAACTCATGCACGATCTGCTGCCACTGCTCCCGGGAAATATAGACGATGTTTTAAACGGCATCCCTTATTTTATGCCCGAAATCTACCTTTCCATATTGTTCCTGGTAGTGTTGGTGACAGACCTGATCTTTGGGCGCGACTCCGAAAGGCTTTGCCGCATTATCGCATGCGCGGGGCTGCTTTTAGTTGCCCGCAATGATTACCAGCAGATCAACCTCTTGCTCTTTTCGGGGCAAGTGAATGGTCGTTTCTTGTTTAGTGGAATGCTTCTGCTCACGCATACTGCTATTAGCTTTAAATTGGTGATCGATGTTTTGGCTTTTGCCTTGTTGCTTTATTTTGATTGGGATGATAAGTTAAAGGCGCATCCAAAGGGCCTTTCCGATTTGTATACCATCGCCATCGGCGCTGTTTTTAGCCTGCATTTAATGACGATGGCGGCAAACCTGCTTTCCATCTATCTTTCCATCGAGATGGTTTCCATTGCCTCCTACCTGATGGTAGCCTACCGCAGCGAAAACGCATTCAGCACCGAAGCAGGTTTAAAATATGTGCTGTTTGGCGCGGCGGCATCAGCGCTGATGCTTTATGGCATATCGCTGCTGTATGGTTTTGGCGGCACGCTGGCCCTATACTCAGGCAACATGCTTGCCACGATGTCACATGCCAATACGCTGGCGGTTTCGGTGGCGCTTTTTTTGGTGCTGGCGGGTATCGGTTTTAAATTGTCCTTTGTGCCTTTGCATTTTTGGGTACCTGATGTTTACCAGGGCGCCCCGACGCCGGTTACGGCATGGTTGTCAACGCTGCCTAAACTTACCGGCTTTGCTTTGCTGATCAATTTTTTAAGGCCTTTTATTTATTATACCGGCTGGAGCGGCTTCGATTTTCAATATTACCTGGCCATCATCGCGATAATCACCATGATCGCGGGCAATTTTGCAGCCATCTGGCAAAAAAATATTAAACGGATGCTGGCTTACTCCAGCATTGGCCACACTGGCTTTGCCTTAATGGCGATCGTTGTATTCAGGCCTGAGTCGTTTTCCGCACTCGTCTTTTACCTGGCAGTCTATGGTATAGGCAATATTGGCGCTTTGGCATTGGCCACCTATTTCGCTAACGCTGCAGATGCAGAAACGACCGACACCTATAAGGGCCTGGGCTTCAAATTCCCGGCTGCGTCAGTTTGTTGGGTTATTATCTTAGTCTCGTTAACAGGTCTGCCCGTAACGGCCGGCTTCAGCGGCAAGCTGCTCATCTTTTCCACAACTTACGGCTTTTATCAGCAGGTACACAACCCGCTGCTGCTGGCTTTGCTCATTACCGGGGCAGTTACAACCATTGTCTCCTTGTTTTATTACATCAAAATACCTCGTAATTTATTCCTGAAACGGGGACAAAATTTGGAAAACAATAGCTACAGAGCGGTAAACCTGGTAGTTTTTTCCATAATTATAGTTGTTTTGATAGTTTTATTGGGGATAAAACCCGATTTGTTAATAAATCATATCTAAAACAAAGCTTTTTAGCCCAAAAAATTGAAAATATATTTCGGTTTAATCAGATAATGTACTACTTTGCGTAGCTTTTTTGACCATCTAAAGATTTTAAGCAAGGGCGCTTTCTGGCAACAGTTGCCCGCAATAGCGGTTCAACCAAACTAAATAACCTATAATATGTAGGGCCTGTCTGAATCTCACAGACAGGCTTATTTTTTTAAGGTGGTTTTATTGGCGTTAAACGTTACCATCACCGGCACATGATCGCTATAACCCGACCAGGTAGCGTGCTCGCCAATCTCAACTGATTCCAGCCCGGCTGCAAAATCTGCCGATACAAAGCAATAATCCAAATGGTAGGGTTTTTCCTGGTGCCGGTATAAGTAAAAAGTGGGGTGCAATTCTTTGCCTTGTTCCTGTGCGTGATGCAGGTGATATGCACTTTGGATGCCCCTTTTCTTTAGAAATTTTACGACCTCAGAATGATTGCCCAACCGCCGGGGCCTGTCCCATATAGTATTGCTGTTAAAATCGCCGGCTAATACCGTTCTTTCGGGCTTCAATAGTTTTTTATAGTGATGGATGGCTTTCCAAACTTGTTCTACATATTGTCCGTCCCGATCATCGGGATTATTCGCCCAAACGGCAAAAAGCGTAAAATCAAATTCGCCGCCTGTAACGGCGATAGGTGCGATGGTTTTAATGTCGGCTCTGTGCTTTTTGATCGGCATAAGCTGAAGCCCGTTATAAGCGATAATACCAAGCCCCTTATGCGGGTTTGTACCGAACCATAGAACAGATGAGGGTTGTTTAATGCCTGATTTGAAAATCAACTTTTCGACGCACTCACATTCAGGGATCACCAGGATATCCGGCTCAAAAGCCAGGATGGCTTCGGCCTTTTTGCGGAAAGCCATATTGCAGTTCCAGGTGATGATGCGCATTAAATATGGTCAGTTATTTTGTATAAACTTAAGCGTTTCCATTTTGAATAAACGCAGCCTTAAGGCTTCTTTTTTGAAAAGATGCGCTGAAGATTGGAAAACCGAAATCGACTTTAGTCCAAAAACCAACTTTAAACAATTTAAAGTTACTTTTTGGTCAATCGGTTCAAAAACCGCCTAAATTTGCAATTTGAGCGGTTTTTGTTAAATTTGTACAAATCCAATTTGTATGTATAACCTGCTTGTATCCCCCCAGGATGTACAAGCTTCTTTACAGAAGCATGTGCTTGCCGATGGCTTCGACCTCACTTTCGACATGGAAAAAAGTAAGGGCGTTTACATCTATGATGCTAAATATGATCGCACCCTGCTTGACTTTTTTACCTGCTTTGCCTCGGTGCCGTTGGGATATAATCATCCCAAAATGGTGAACGACGAGGCGTTTAAAAAGAACCTGATGCTGGCCGCGATGACCAATCCGTCCAACTCGGATATCTACACCACGCAATATGCGCAGTTTGTGGAGACTTTTGACCGCGTGGGGATACCGGAATACCTCCCGCACGCCTTTTTCATCGCAGGCGGCTCCCTGGCCATTGAAAACGCTTTAAAAGTGGCGATGGACTGGAAGGTGCAAAAAAACTTTGCCAAAGGCTATACAAAGGAAATCGGCTTTAAGGTGATCCACTTCGAACAGGCATTTCATGGCCGCTCGGGTTATACATTGAGTTTAACCAATACGCAACCCGCAAAAACCAAATGGTTTGCCAAGTTCGACTGGCCCAGGGTGTCGGTCCCCAAAATAAACTTCCCTTACAGTGATGAAAATCACGAGGATTTGCTGAAACGTGAGGACTTATCCATTGCCCAGATAAAAAAAGCTTTTGAAGAGAATAAGGATGACGTTTGTGCCATCATTATCGAGCCGATACAATCAGAAGGCGGCGATAACCATGTGCGGCAGGAGTTTCTTGAAAAGCTGAGGATATTGGCGGATGAAAACGAAGCGATGCTGATTTATGACGAAATACAAACCGGCGTAGGCTTAACAGGCAAATTTTGGTGTCATGAGCACTTTGGCGAAAAAGCCCGTCCGGATATAATCGCTTTTGGCAAAAAAATGCAGGTTTGCGGTATTCTGGCCAGCCATAGGGTGGATGATATTGAAAACAATGTATTCAATGTTCCATCGCGCATCAACTCAACCTGGGGTGGCAGCCTGGTTGATATGGTAAGGGCGTCGAAAATAATGGAGATCATTGAGGAAGACCGCCTTTGCGATAATGCCGCCGAAATGGGCGAGTATCTGCAGGAGCAGCTGATCAGCATAGCTCAAAAATACCCTGTTATAAGCAATGTTCGCGGTAAAGGCCTGCTCACGGCGTTCGATTTTCCCGACAAAAATATAAGGGATACCTTTATCAGGCTGGGGATGAAACAGAACGTGATGTTCCTCGGCTGCGGCGACCGTACCATACGTTTCAGGCCCGCACTTATTATTGAGAAAAATCATATTGACGAGGGGTTGACAATACTCGAAAATATTTCTGCAACATTATAGCCCACTGTAAAACTTTTGCTACAAAAGCTTGTTTAATAGTTAAATTTCGCGCTTTTTATGGTTATTTGATACTGAAAAGGTATAATTCGGCCAAACAGGAATTTGTATAATAATATAACCTATTTTTTAGCCAATTATTGCAATATTTTCGGTTATTAGGCGTGTTAAATTTGGTTACATATCTAAGTAACCTATACTAGAATTGTCATGAGCAAGCACATAGAAAAATTAAAAAAACAACTATTGGAAATATCCGAAGTTGTTAACGCATTCAAGTCAGAAGCCGTTCAAGTGAAGATTGTTGACAGGTTATTGGATGCTATGATTGAACTGGAAAAGACGGATGGGGAAGCTCCGGAAATATTTATCAGGAAGGGCTATAAACCCAGGAATGGCGAAGATAATGCTTATGCTTTCGGCAGGGGCCCAAAAAAGCCTGGCGCCACTAAAATTTTGAATCAGTTGTTATCTACCGATTTTTTTGATAAGCCGCATTCAATCTCATCAATCGCAACCTATTGCAAGGACACTTATGATTCGGAGTTTAAGACATCAGAACTCTCAGGCATACTTTTGAAACTCGCAAACGAACACAAGCTCAGAAGAGAACGAAGCAACGAAAACAATCGCTTTGAATATGTGAGGGCCTAAATTAGTGATTGGAGCTTGGTGATTAGAAATTACGTTTGTGAAATTTCGATATATCTTTATTTTCTGGCCACTAATCACCGGTCTCTAATCTCCAAATCATAACAAATCAAACAAACTATCAACCCCTAAAATCTTTTTTGAGGTAAAACCTTCCGCATATTTTACGCCGATGCTTTTTCCGAACTCGCGGGCGCGGGCTTCAATTACCTCAATAAACTCCGGCGAGGAGATATAGGTTTGGGGTTCATCCTGCCATTCGGGGTTGTAAAATTGCGATTCAAACGCCATGATACTCTCAATTTTTTTATCCCAGTGGGCAGTAACATCTACTAAAATATCAGGCTGTATATAGTGGTCCTGTATAAAATGTAACACCAACCGGGGCCGCCACTCTTCCTGGCGTACATCGCCCGAAAAAGTTTCAATCTTTCTGAGGCCGGATAAAAAGCATGAAGCTTCAACTAATTCACTGGCCCGGCCATGATCTGGGTGCCGGTCGTGGTACGCGTTTGTAATAATGATCTCCGGGCGGAATTTCCTGATCGCCTCAATAACTTTAAGCTGATATTCCTTTGTGTTTTGAAAAAAGCCATCCGGCAGACCGATATTTTTGCGCATTGCCAATCCAAGTATTTCTCCAGATTTGACGGCCTCCCGTTCCCTGATCTCAGCCGAGCCGCGCGTACCCAATTCGCCGCGTGTTAAGTCAACCAGGCCCACCTTTTTGCCCTGTGCTATGTGTTTAATAATAGTGCCGGCACAGCCGAGCTCAGCATCGTCGGGGTGTACCGGTAAAACCAATATGTCCAGTTTCATTACTATTTTGGTTTGGTTTCTATTTGGAAGGCTTTAACAGTTGCGAAATACGTTTCCTGATCTTTGAGGAAGTAGGCTTTGTGAATGGAAAATAGAAATCCTGCACCCTGCCGGTCCTGTCGATCAAAAATTTATGAAAATTCCACCTGGGAATGGAGCTGAGCTTGCCGTTTGCCTTTTTATCGGCAAAAAATTTATATAAAGGATCAGCATATGGGCCGCGAACCCGTATCTTATCAAAAACCGGGTAATTTACATGCTGAACTTCACAAAATGAAGCTAAGGCCTGACCTTCCAGCGGTTCCTGACCGCCAAAATCATTGGATGGAAATGCAAGTATTTCAAAGTCCTGGCCGGCAAATTTATCTTTTAATTCGGCCAGTTCGCCCAGTTGGGGTGTAAAGCCGCATTGCGAGGCGGTATTAACAACTAAAATCACTTTGTTTTTGTACTCAGCAAGGCTGACTTCCTCGCCGTCTAACTTTTGAACGTTAAACTGGTAAATGCTGTTATCAATCATTATTAATCATCAGAAGGGTGATACCCGGCCTCGAGTAATATGCCCTCAATATCCCTTTGCTGATCGGGATCGTAAGTATCTTTCAAATCATGGCCAAAAACCCGAGCTACGGACTGGTAGACAAAGGCTTTAAAACTGCCTTTCATATCTTTAACCATATCATAACTGGTATTTCCCGTTTCGCGGTCAATTAGTTTTATTAAAATGTCGCCCTGAGAAATGGTTAGTTCCTTAATCTCTTTGTTAAACAGATCTTTTATCTGGGTTTCACATTGGGTGATCAGTACTTTTTGCTGACGTTTATCCGCGGTAACGGCAAGGTCGCGCTGAAGTTTCCTGTATCTTTTTCCGGCAAAACTGGCATAAGGCAATACTTTTAAAACGTTATACTTTAAACGCCTGTATGTTTCGCGGTCGGCTGCGCTCTTAAATATCCGCGAATCGGTAATAATAACGTCAGGAGTAACTATCCAGGGCATCAACTTTCCGCTATCAATGGTCAGATAAACGGGGATGGTATCATTTTTGCCAAGTTGTAATGGTGCAGGTCTTGGTTCGGGTTTAGCCGGTTGCGTTGGCTGGGCCTTTAACACTCCCACCAGGCAACAAAACAGCAGCAAAAGACCAATAAATTTCATAATTTTACGTGTTACAAAATTAACGCAAATATTTTGGTATTTGGATAATAACCTGCAAAATATAAAATTTATTGCAAGTTAATGAAAATTTATAACGTGCAGCGATGAAAGAGTTAGTGATTGATTTGGAGGCCGAGAAGAATGAAATACTAAAACGGTATGGCGCCTTATTGCGTGCCTGCCGGTCCACTTTGCAAAAGGGTGATAAAAAGCTGATACGCAGGGCGTTCGAAATGGCGCTTGAGAGCCACAAGGACATGCGCCGAAAATCCGGCGAGCCTTATATATATCACCCCATTGCCGTTGCCCAAATAGCCGCTGAAGAAATAGGTTTAGGTACCACCTCAATTGTTTGCGCTTTGCTGCATGATGTTGTGGAAGATACCAATATGACCCTGGATGATATCGAAAGGGAGTTTGGCAAAAAGGTGGCCATGATTATTGATGGCTTAACCAAAATATCAGGTGTTTTTGACACCAACAGCTCGCTGCAGGCCGAAAACTTTCGTAAAATGCTGCTTACCCTTGCCGACGACGTAAGGGTGATACTGATAAAGCTGGCTGATCGGCTGCATAACATGCGTACGATGGAGTTTATGCCGCGCGATAAGCAGCTAAAACTGTCTTCGGAAACGGTGTACCTTTATGCACCTTTGGCGCATCGCCTGGGCCTCTATGCCATAAAGTCAGAACTGGAAGACCTGTCCATGAAATATATGGAGAGGGAAACCTACCAGTTTATCAAAAATAAACTCAACGAAAAAAAAGCCGAAAGAGAAAAATTTATACGAGATTTTATCGACCCGGTAAAAAAAGTTTTAGCCGGGCAGGGGCTTGATGCGGATATCTTCGGCAGGCCGAAATCAATTCATTCCATCTGGAATAAGATGAAAAAAAAGGCCATTCCATTCGAGGAAGTGTATGACCTTTTTGCTATCCGTATCATTTTGGACAGCACGCCTGAACACGAAAAGGCCGATTGCTGGAAGGCGTACTCCATCGTAACTGATCTGTACCGGCCAAACCCGGACCGGCTGCGCGACTGGATTTCATCGCCCAAAGCAAACGGATATGAATCGCTGCATACTACGGTTATGGGCCCGCGCGGGCAATGGGTTGAGGTGCAGATCCGTACGAAACGGATGAATGAAATTGCCGAGAAAGGTTTTGCGGCGCACTGGAAATACAAAGAGTCTACAACAGATAGTGGCCTTGACCTATGGGTGCAAAAGGTAAGGGAAATGCTGAAAAACCCCGACTCCAATGCGCTGGATTTCCTGGACGATTTCAAAATGAATCTTTTTTCGGACGAGATATTCATATTTACACCTAAAGGTGCGCTCATCCAGTTACCGCTTAATGCAACCGCGCTCGATTTTGCTTTCGAGATACATACCGATGTTGGCGCAAGTTGTATTGGCGCAAAAGTTAACCATAAGCTGGTGCCGCTGAACCACAAATTGCAAAATGGCGACCAGGTAGAGATTATCACTTCGAGCAAGCAAACGCCTAAAGAAGACTGGCTTAATATCGTAGTAACAGCTAAAGCCAAGGCCAAGATCAAATCGGCGCTGAAAGAAGAGAAACGTAAAATTGCTGAGGACGGGAAAGAAATACTCGAAAGAAAATTAAAATCGTTAAAAATCACTTACAACTCCGAAAATATTCACAAACTCAGTTATTATTTCAAGCTACCGTCGGTACAAGACCTATTTTACAACGTGGCGCAGGGTGTGATCGACATGAAGGATCTGAAAGAATACCAGGCTTCGGAACGGGTAGTTGAAAATAAGCCGCAGGATAAAATAGAAGCCGAGCAGGTGCAGAGCCTGATGCGCAACTTAAAGTCGAAGGATAGCGATATGCTCCTTATTGGCGAGGACATGCAGAAGATTGACTATAAACTGGCCAATTGTTGCAACCCAATACCGGGCGATGATGTTTTTGGTTTCATTACCGTTAGCGACGGCATAAAAATACATCGGACCAATTGCCCCAACGCGGCAAAACTGATGGCCAATTATGGCTACCGCATTGTAAAGGCACGCTGGACCAACCAGCAGGAACTTGCATTTTTAACAGGGTTGCGTATCACCGGGATTGATGACGTGGGCCTCATCAATAAGTTAACCACCGTAATTTCACATGATTTTAAGGTGAACATGCGCTCTATTACTGTGGATAGTGATAATGGTATTTTTGAAGGCTCGATTATGGTTTATGTTAACGATACTGAACACCTGGATAACCTGATCAGGAGATTAAAAACAGTTAAAGGCGTTACCGGAGTGAATCGTTTTGATTCGATGGTGGAGAAAGCCTCCTGATCAGCTGGCGGTTGGCAGTCACCAGTTTGCAGTTGATAGTCAAAATTAAACCGCAAACTGTAACTGCAAACTAAAAATAGTACTTTTGTCCTTTAATAACATTCTATGCCTCAACAGGAAACCATTGCGATGGTTAAAAAGATTTTCGAGGCTTATCTCGAAAATAAAAACCTCAGGAAAACCCCGGAGCGTTTTGCAATACTCGAAGAGATCTATTCAAGAACCGACCATTTTGATGTGGAATCGTTGTATATCCACATGAAAAACAAGAAGTACCGCGTAAGCAGGGCGACCGTGTACAATACGCTCGAATTACTCGTATCGTGCGACCTGGTGACCAAGCATCAATTTGGCAAAAACATGGCCCAGTTCGAAAAATCATACGGCTATAAACAGCATGATCATATTATCTGCATCGATTGCGGTAAGGTTGTTGAATTTTGCGACCCGCGCATACAGCAGATACAAAGCATGATGGGCGGGCTGCTGAAATTTGAGATCAAACACCATTCTCTTAATCTATACGGCAATTGCGACAAGTTAAAGGCCGGCTTTTGCGATAGGAAAGTTTGAAGTTTTTGTTTTGGATTTATCATGATAGATACAATTATCATGATACATTTGCACTGTTAATTGGAATAGTTTTGATGAATTTCCTGGCGAAGTTCAACGAGAAATTCAACAAAGAAAGTTTATAATTTAATGGCTGTCGACGTATTATTAGGCCTCCAGTGGGGCGATGAAGGTAAGGGAAAAATTGTTGATGTACTGAGCGCAGGGTACGACCTGATCGCGCGGTTCCAGGGCGGACCAAATGCGGGGCATACACTTGAGTTTGACGGGAAGAAATTTGTGTTGAACACGATTCCCTCCGGTATATTTTTTGCGAACACGATGAACCTCATCGGCAATGGTGTGGTGATTGATCCGATCACTTTGAAACGCGAGATCGATAAACTGAAGGAAGCAGGTCATGATCTGTTAGCCAAAGGCAACATGATGATTGCCAAACGGGCGCATTTGATATTACCCACGCACCAACTGCTTGACGCTGCATCTGAGAAAAAGATGGGCGAGGGCAAAATAGGTTCTACCTTAAAAGGCATTGGCCCAACCTACATGGACAAGACCGGTCGTAACGGTTTGCGGGTTGGAGATATTACCCTCCCTGATTTTAAGGAGCGTTACCAGAAACTGGTTGACAAGCATGTTTCGATGCTGAAAGCCTTATATGGCGAGGTAGCTGATTTCTCGGAACGCGAAGCAGCATTTTTTGAAGCGATAGAACTGATAAACAAATTTCAACTCGTCGATTCTGAGCATATCGTCAACAAATATTTGCGAAAAGGTAAGAAAGTTTTGGCTGAAGGTGCGCAGGGAACCATGCTGGATATTGATTTTGGCTCGTATCCGTTTGTTACCTCATCAAATACCACAACTGCTGGGGCTTGTACCGGTTTAGGTATTGCGCCAAATCGCATCGGCGAGGTGATCGGCATTTTTAAGGCCTACTGTACGAGGGTTGGTGGCGGCCCATTCCCGACCGAGTTAAATAATGAGACCGGCGAAGAACTAAGGCGTATAGGCCAGGAATTTGGTGCAACCACAGGCCGTCCACGCAGAACGGGGTGGATCGACCTGCCGGCGCTAAAATATGCTATTATGCTTAACGGCGTTACCCAACTGGTAATGACCAAAGCCGATGTGCTAAGTGGATTTGAAAAAATATATGCCTGCACCCATTATAAATACCTGGGCGAAACAATAGATTACATGCCTTATGATATTTGTGCGGTGGATGCCGAGCCTGTATTTGAAGAAATTTCCGGTTGGCAGGAGGATTTAACTGGCATTACAGAAATATCGCAGATACCTGCCAAATTGAACAGCTATATCCATTACCTGGAAGAACAATTAGGCGTACCAGTGAAATATTTATCGGTTGGCCCTGACAGGGTTCAGACACTGGTATTAAATTAATTTGCTTTAAATACTTTTGTAGCGATGTAATACTTTGCGTCGCTATTTTTTTTGCCGTGATTAAAGCCGTCGACGATCTGTCCATCTTTAAAATAAAATCCCTGCAGTGGGCGAGTTCGTCTGATGGATTTTGTTACCTCGAATCCAATAATTTTAGCGACCCTTATTCAAAATTCGACTGTTTAATAGCGGCCAGTGTAACGGATCAACTTATAGCTAATGCCGGGAACGCTTTTACTGAATTAGAACGCTTTCGGAGCGTGAACCCGGGCTGGGTGACGGGCTTTTTTGGCTATGATCTGAAAAATGAAACGGAACAGCTGAGTTCAAATAATAATGATTACCTGGGTTTCCCGGACCTTTATTTTTTTGCGCCCGAGTATCTAATCCTTATCAAAGGAAATGTGATCGAGATTATCGCGGATGATCCGCAGGCTGTTTTTGCGGCCATTGAGTCGCAGAAGCCTCAACAACAAACGGAGCAATTACCGGTAACCATCAATTCGAGATTCAGCAAAACTGAATATCTCGACACCGTTGCCGAAATAAAAGATCATGTTGCACGCGGCGATATTTATGTAACCAATTTTTGCCAGGAATTTTATGCTGATAATGCCGAAATAAACCCGTTGCTGGTTTTTGAAAGGCTGAATCAAGTTTCGCCGGCGCCGTTTACCGCGTTTTTAAAATGGAATGATCGATATGTGATCTCAGCTTCTCCTGAACGTTTCCTGGCAAAACGTGGCGATAAGCTGATATCCCAACCCATAAAAGGCACCGCCAAACGAGGAATGAGTGACGCCGAAGATGAGGCAATTAAGCAGGAATTGAAAAGCCAAACCAAAGAACAACAGGAAAATGTGATGATCGTCGACCTGGTGCGCAATGACCTGACCCGATCAGCAAAGCCTGGAACGGTAAAAACAGAGGAGCTTTTTGGCATTTACAGCTTTAAACAGGTGCACCAGATGATCTCAACGGTTGTCTCTGAATTAGACTCAAACGTCTCCGCCGTAAGTGCGATAAAAAAGGCCTTCCCAATGGGAAGCATGACAGGTGCGCCAAAGATCAGCGCCATGCAATTAATGGAGCAATATGAACGCAGTAAACGGGGCGTTTATTCTGGCGCGATTGGTTATTTCAGCCCCGATGGGGATTTTGATTTTAATGTGGTGATCAGGACCCTGCTATATAACGCTCAAAAAAAATATCTGTCATTTCAAGCGGGCAGCGCTATAACCTTTCATGCGGACGCGGAAAAAGAATATGAGGAGTGTTTGCTTAAAGTGAAGGCGATACGGGAGGTGCTTGGTCAATCCTGATTTTACTCCCCACCCTCACTACCACATCCGACCCTTTCGCAAAAAATGCAGAGTAAGGCTTTACACTTAAAAATGGAACAAAGACTTCGCCATACAATGCAGCTATATCAGCCTCAAAAACAGGCTCTTTAACGCCGGCTACCTGCCAGGAAACATGCTCCACCTGGTATTCCATAGTTACCGCATCGCTCCAGATATTATAGCCCCAGTAATGCTCAAAAATAAATTCCTCGGGGCTGCCAGGTTGGGTGTCTTCAAAATGATTACTGACAATAGCCCCCAATTTATTCCATTTGCCATTTAGCTTCCATTCATATAAAAATTGGGTGTGTTTATCATCAACCTCCATGGCCGTGTGCCGTATGGGTAGGGCGCTGTAATGTTCTTTATAAAGCGTATTCGCAATAATGCTGATCGCTGGTTTTGGCACGATCTCGCTGATAAAAACCGCCCCGCGTTTCCATTTTTCACCGTCAAAATGCCTTACATAAAAGCGAAGGTTAACTTCTTCAAAATTGATATGGAAGGGCCATTTTACGCCGAGTACTTTGGTGTCTTCGAACAGAAAGCCTACCATGCTCACAAGGGCTTTGCCTTCCCATAGGTCGAGGACAGTTGCAAAAGGCAGATAAGGTTTTAGCACTTCCGGATCAACCTCGTAATTCAGCATCAAAAGGTTGGTCCATTTTGCCTGAAGAAATCGTCTTTTGCCCATATTAGGATTATGTGAACAACGTTCCGGTAAGCGTTTATCTTAAATTGGGGTCTTCGATCCCGGATAAATAAAATTCGACTTTCGACTTCAGACTAAAGACTTTTGACTTAAAAACTAAGCCTCTTCTCCAACTGTTTTCTTTTTCTTGAAGAGGTTTACTTTGGATTCCTTTCCCTTTAGTAAGCGTTCAATGTTTTTTTGATGGGTAACCATAATCAGTACACAAATGCACATGCCGAAAATTACTACCAGGTTGTTGGTGTATTGGTTATAAAAGAAAGTTACCCCGGTAAGGTAGGTAAAGCCGCCTATTATTGAACTAAGGGATACATAGCGGGTAACCAGCAAAACGATAACAAATACAATGATGCACAACAAAGCCGCCTGTATGTTTACCGCCAGCACCATGCCAAACAGCGTTGCTATTCCTTTGCCGCCCCTGAAACCGGCAAATACAGGGAACAAGTGGCCCATTACCGCAGTGATGCCTAATGCCAGTTGGTAACTTACCAGGTCGGAGTGTGGCCCGCCGGTTACCGAAGTGCCTATAAAATGCGCCAGGTAAGTTGCCGTCCACCCTTTTGCGATATCGATAAGCATAACCGGAATGCCGGCTTTTTTACCCAGCACCCTGAAGGTATTGGTTGCCCCGGCATTTCCGCTGCCATACTCTCGCACGTCTACCCCGTAAAATGCCTGGCCTATCCATACGGCGGTTGGTATGGAGCCGCATAAATAAGCCAGAATTAACGCTGTTATAGAGTACGGAGTTATCATCTCAGCACAATATTAAGAAATTTATGTTAGTGATTGGCGGTTTAGTTGATTAGAGACTATCTTTTATTGATGGTGATAATCCACAAAAATCTGATATACAGACTTTAATCTCTATTTTCCAATCTCAGCTTTTAAACTTAAATCTAAACTTTTAACCGAATGGGTCAAAGCGCCAACAGAAATGTAATCTACTTCGCAGGCCGCATATTCGCGAATATTATCGATCGTGATACCACCGGAAGCCTCGGTAACATACCGGCCGCCAATTACGCCCACGGCTTTTTTCAGGTCGCTGAAGTTAAAATTATCCAGCAATATGCGGGTTATGCCGCCGGTTTGCAAAACCTGGTCCAACTCATCCAGATTGCGCACCTCAATCTCAATGGCAAGATTTTTACTTTGCTCGTTGAGATACACGTGTGCTTTTTCGATGGCTTGTTTTATACCTCCCGAATAGTCGACGTGATTATCCTTTATCAGGATCATGTCGTACAGTCCAAAGCGGTGATTTACGCCCCCGCCAATCCGAACCGCCCATTTTTCAAGATAGCGCATGCCCGGGGTAGTCTTGCGCGTATCCAAAACCTTGGTGTGCGTGCCTTTTAAAATTTCAGTGATTTGATGGGTTTTAGTGGCGATACCGCTCATGCGCTGCATACAATTCAGAACC
>Ga0206872_10127_pt1 | contig 22753 bp, 24 predicted proteins | sample Alteio_BWOrgCont_34_FD_152906 | JGI IMG/M metagenome (GOLD analysis project Ga0206872, IMG submission 152906) | Enriched cells from forest soil in Barre Woods Harvard Forest LTER site, Petersham, Massachusetts, United States -... | ecosystem: Environmental > Terrestrial > Soil > Temperate forest >... | reverse complement strand
TTTACCATTAATTCATTAAAATGCTGCATTGTTTTGATCCCGCGCTCAAAGGATTCGGCTTGTATAAAACCTTTGTTTATGCCGCCTTCGCCTAACTTAACAGGAACCTGTTCGTGTACAATTTCGTTGTAATTGGTAGAAGTACCCTCAGCAATCAGCAGGTGAAAAGTATTGGTGCCAAGATCCATAACCCCCCAACCCCATGAAGGGGGAGCTTTTTTATTTTTCATACGATATTTTAATAACAAAAATTACTCCCCCTTTAGGGGGCTTGGGGGTTATTCTTTATAAAAAAACCACTTAACTAACTCTTTATAGCTGGCTTTTTTCCCGTACATTAAAATGCCTACACGGTATATGCGCGCGGCAACATAACTGGCGAAAATAAAAGTAATAACCAATAACACCATCGATAAAGCAAGCTGCCAGTCGGGTACACCAAAGGGCATCCGGAGCATCATAGCAACTGGCGACGTAAATGGTATAATGGAAAGCCAAACGGCCAGCGGACTGTCGGGCGCACGGAATAAAATGGAAACCGATAATATGTAAGTAAACAATAAAGGCAGCGTAATGGGGAACATAAATTGCTGTGTTTCGGTTTCACTATCGACTGCCGAACCTACCGCTGCAAAAAGCGCACTGTATAAAAGGTACCCGCAGAGGAAATAGAATATAAAGCACATTAATACCTTGCCGAAGGGGATGGTTTGTAAAACAGCCAGCGAGCTCATTATACCATGAGGCGAAGACGAAAGTGAATGTCCCGCTATTTTGGTAGCAACAATGGATAAAATGATCCACGCGCCGAACTGCGTAAGCCCTACCATCCCCACGCCGATAATTTTGCCCAGCATCAGCTGAAACGGTTTTACAGAAGATATGATAACCTCGACAATGCGGCTGGTTTTTTCCTCAATTACGCCGCGCATCACCTGGGCGCCGTAAACAAACAGGGAAATGTATATCAAAATGGAACAGGCAATACCAACGCCAATGTTGGCTCCTAAATCTGATTTATTATCGCCGGTCTCTGTTATTTCTACAGCGTTCAATGAAATATAAGTTTTAAGCGAACGCAGCAAGGCAGTATCAATATGATTTTTTAACAAGCCATTATTAACGGAGATCTCATTCATTTGCCGCTCTATTTTTTCGGTAAGCGTAATACCCGCTCTCTTTTTTGAGAATATCTGCACCGCATCTTTTTTCGAAAAAGCTGCCGGAATATACAGCGCCGACATGTTTCCGTCCTTTTTTAATTCGCCTTTTTTTTCATCATCAAGGGATAATCTGGAGGTTTCAAACGTCAGGTTTTTTTCGTTGTGAAATTTTCCTGCAAACTGACCGCTTTCATCTACTACCTTAACAATTTGCTGGTCGGTTAAATCGTTGCTGTTTTTGGCTATCAGGGTGATAGCGCCGCCCATGGCTAAAATCAGGGCGGGCACTACAAAAATCATGATAATGAATGATTTTTTCCTTACCCGGGTAAAGTATTCGCGTTGTATTATAAGTAAAACTTTGTTCATGGCTTATGCGATTTGGTTTACTTTTTCAATAAAAATTTCGTTCATGCTTGGTACTACTTCCTGCAGCATATTAATGCGGGTTTTAGGGATAAGGTATTGCAATACATCATTCGAATTTGAACCGGCATTTAGTTTTATACGGATGGTATAATTGTTGTCGTGCCCGGCAATCTCATCAATCAGTTCAAATGGCTTCGAACCGTTAAGATCAACCTTTTGGCCCTCATATTCAACCAGGTAAATATTATTGCGGTATGTATTTTTAATATCCCTGATCGTTCCGTCCAATATCTTTTTTGATTTATCCAGCAGGGCAATAGCATCGCATAACTCTTCAACCGATTCCATCCTGTGTGTCGAAAACATAATGGTTGCTCCTTTCTTGTTCAGTTCAAGTATCTCGTCTTTTATTATTTCGGCGTTTACCGGGTCGAAACCGCTGAAAGGTTCATCCAAAATAATCAGGTCTGGCTCATGTAAAACAGTGGCCACAAACTGCGCTTTCTGCTGCATGCCTTTTGAAAGTTCTTCAATCTTCATCTTCCACCAGGTTTCCATACCCAGTTTTGCGAACCATATTTTTAACCTCCGGATAGCTTCATCCCGGCTAAGCCCTTTTAAGCGGGCCAGGTAAATCATCTGCTCGCCGATTTCCATTTTTTTATAGAGGCCGCGTTCTTCGGGCAAATAACCAATGCGGCCAATATGCGATTGGTTGAGCTTTTCGCCGTTAAAATAAATTTCGCCGGAATCGGGAGCGGTGATCTGGTTTACAATGCGGATAAGTGAGGTTTTACCGGCGCCGTTCGGCCCCAGGAGGCCAAAAACCTGGCCGCTTTTAATTTCTAAACTTACGCCGCTTAAAGCCGTGTGGCCGGCATACTGTTTTACAATGTTGCGGATGCTTAACATGACAAGATCAGTTATTTTTTAATTTGATAAAAAGCATGTGTTTTTGTTACATTATTTTTTTGTTAAGACAATATCATACTCCCGCTCCAGAAAAGAATTTAACATATCCATATCGGCAGTTTTTTTACCGGGTATTATATGTCCCTTATCCAGATAGTCAAGTTTATTCCCGTCGGGAAACTTGCAAAGTGTAAAGTCTTTTCTGTTGCTGGTCCAATCTATAAATATTTCACTTTTAACCTGGGTTTGTTTGTAAGGCATAAGATAATAATAGTCGACCCGGTTTTTTCCGAAAGTCCTTTTTGTGTTTTCATCGGCGATGTCAACTTTTACTTCGCCAATTTTTTGCAATTCAACAATGTCGCCGTTTATTTTAAAATAAACTCTTTTTATAGGGTATTCGGTTGTGTCCTGGTTAAGCGAAGCGATATACAATACGCCATAGCCATTTAGTTTATCGTATTCGTCCAAATTGGCGGCAAATGCATAATCCATCAGGGCCAATCGTGGTACAGGTGCGTATTTTGCATATTCTATGGCACTTGTTTTTATCCTTTCCGTCATTGAATTAGCCGAAGCCGCATGGTCATTATATCTATAGGTTTGGGGTGTAATATGTATATAATCCTGGGCCTTTAACTGTTGTAAAATACCGATCAGCAGTATCGGCAGTAAACTTTTCTTCATTCAATAATTTATATTTACGGATAAGCGGAACATATTTTTTATCTTAGATAAATCTAATCATTTTTAATATAAACCTCAATTTCCCGGATAAAATTAACCTGATATTTAAATGCTTTTAAATAATTTGAAAAAAACGGCAGGGGCAAAATACATGCTGATCCTATCCACCCTTTGTGTTTTATGCACCATCAATGCTAATGCGCAAAAACATAGCCCCAAACCCATAAATATCATTTTCGACAGCGATATGGGCCCCGATTATGATGATGTTGGCGCCATCACCATCTTACATGCTTTGGCTGATAAGGGCGAAGCCAAAATTTTAGCCACCATGGCCAGCACAAAATACGAAGGCGTGGCCGACGTTTTAAATGTATTTAACACTTATTTTAAACGCCCCGGCATACCGGTCGGCGTGCCAAAAGGATATGCGCTTGAACTGCGCGACCGGCAGCACTGGACCGATACGCTGCTGGCAAAATATCCGCACAAAATAAAAACTAATGCCGAAGCATGGGATGCCGTAAAGCTGTACCGTAAAATTTTGTCGGCGCAGCCAGATCACAGCGTTACCATTGTGACCATAGGTTTTTTAACAAACGTGTCGAATTTGCTAAACTCCAGCGCCGATGAATATTCTTCGCTTTCGGGTAAGGAGCTTATAAAAAAGAAAGTGAAATTACTGGTATGCATGGCCGGTAAATTTCCGTCGGGGTTTGAGTTTAATGTAATGAAGGATGCAGCGGCATCGCAAAATGTATATGAACACTGGAATACCCCGATCATATTGAGTGGTTTTGAGATAGGGGAGAAAATAAAAACCGGCTTGCCTTTGATTCATAATACCGCCATTAAAAACGACCCGGTGAAAGATGTGTTCCGTATTTCGATCCCGATGGCAAAAGAAGATTCGCTTGGCAGAAAAAGCTGGGATGAAACGGCTGTACTTGTTGCCATAAAAGGCTATTCAAGCTGGTACACTTTGCACAAAGGCCGCATGATAGTTGCCAATGACGGCAGCGATAAATGGGATGACAATGGGGTAGGGCAGGCTTATTTAGTAGAGAAAGTAGATTATCACAAGGTGCAGGATCTGATAAATGGGTTGATCGAGCATGTGCCAGGGGGCGGTCATTAGAAGTTGGAGATCAGAGATTAGTCTAAAATAAACGCATTATTTTGAACGTTTTGTCCCCGGATAAATTTATTCATCCCCTTTACTATAAATAGAATAGCTATGAGTTTGAGCATCGAAACCACATCGATATAATACATTATGCTCCTGAGTAAAATTAATCCATTGTATTTCATGGTACTAACATCTGCTGTTAACGGAAGTATTATAGTTATAATGAGTTTGAGCAATGTTAATATTAGCAATACGTAACTAAATAGTTTATAGGGAAATATAACGTAATGCGTTTTTATTTTTAAGGTCGCAATAAAAAGATAAATAGTTAATACAAAAGTCAGCCAGCCTAATATCGCACCAAATGTAACACCAGATACACTTGCCATCGATATGGGACGTATGGCCCTTAAAATATCTGAACACATGTACAGGATAAAGGCAACTACTATAAATTTCTTTTCTCCTAAAAAAATCAAAACATCTATCATATAAAGCAACAATAAAATATATATAAATTCTGTCACCATGGATAAAATGAAGTAAATGGTTTGGGATAAAACCACGTGTCCGAAATTTAAGATCAGGGATACTGTAAAAAAAACAATTTGGATAATTGTTAGTGTCGCCATCCAGTGATTTATTTTCCGGCTGATTTTTATGAGCATGGCGCCAACAGTTTAATCACTAAATATAATAAATAAACTGTCAAATGAAGCGCCTAAAAGCAAACACGTTACAATTTTATACTCCGTTGTTTGTGTCCTCACAAACAACCTGCCGTGTTTTGCGAGAGATGCCGGGCTTAGAGTGTCCTACAAACATCCTATTGCAGTCTGTGGAGACACAGACTGCGGGGATAAAATATAGCGATGGGTTTCAAACCCATCGCTATGAGAAAAGCCGCCTGATATTTTAAATGCGATTTACCTGTTACCATAGCAACCTGCTAAAGTGCCGGAATAAAAATCTACATTTTCAAAGCACCTAAAGTGTTGCCTGAACTTTGATCCCGCTTTGCTGCCCACTCTTTTTTTACATTTTCAAAATCATGCCTGAATTTTTCGTTTTCAAAAAGCATGTTTACAAATTGCCTTGCAAATATCCTCGAACCTTCGCAATCACTTGGATAATGTACCCCGATGATCTGGCGCACACGCGACATGATATAGGCTTTTGAAATAAAATAATCTTTAAATTCGGGGGCTAATTCAGTATAGATAAAGGCGCGGATATAAGCATACACCACATGCCCGCTCGGGTACGACGATGCGCGCGATTCTTCAAGGTCGTGTATTTTCGGCTCAACAACATAAGGGCGCACGCGGGCGTATTTAAATTTTAGCGACCACAGGAAAAAATCCCCATCCTTTTCAACATTGTCCATTAATGAATCTGTCAGCGGAAGTTTTTGAGGATCGGTCCAATAGCCTATTTGCTGGCCGACATCGCTTGGGCTTTCGGGATTATTCGACATGTAAATGCTTGTTGTTATGTCTTCCATGGTCCGGTTATATTGCAGGCTCAGCAGGTAGTTCAATTCTGCTCGGGCCTGGTCCGAACTATTGGCCGGAGGATCGGGGATTTTGAAATCATTTACCGAAACAGTTGTCAGGTAGACTGGTTTTACACTAAGCACCTTGTCAGCCCATGCCTGGTTGAAAGGGAATTTTAGTTTATCAATATCAAGGTTTGGCGCTTTTGGTCTGGGGCTTAACGATTCAAATGTTTTATAATTGCCGCGGACCGGGGCCAGGTCTTTGTCATACCCTGCTGTGCCGGTTTGCGCGAAAGAAAGGAAAGGGAACAAAATAAATAAACCGGTGATGCATGAATTTATTTTTCTGAAATATTTTCCGGGTACACTTAGCTGGAAAAAAAAATCGTTTAATGATGATGCTGTTTTCATATTTTTTTATTTTGAATAAAATTATTGAGCCCAGGCAGATAAAAGTTGTAAATTATGACTGAATTTAATTGCAGCCTGCACTATGAAACACGGTAAAAGCCCATATACTTCAACTTTTTACATGTGGAACGGGGTGGCCGCGTTTTTCTATTCGGCGCATCTCACTTCATTTCATAGTCATAACACCATGCAGTTGGTGCTGGATACGCAAAAAGATTTCAGGTTTAAGGTAAAGGGTGGCAGTTGGAAAACATATAAAAGCCTGATCATTAAAGAAAATGTTATTCACCAGCTGGATACAAATGACAGTGTTCAGTTGATAATTTACCTCGATGCTGAAACAAGGATTGCACAGGCCATAAAATCAAAATACCTGGCCGACGATGAAATATACCCGCTGGATTTGAACATTTTCCATTTCGTAAACTCAAATGAGCTGCAGCTGGCATTATTGAACACCGAACCGTCCCTGCTGGAAAATATGATCAACAGGATATTGGCAAGCTTGTCACTTGAAATAGGAAATACGCCCGCCGACGAGCGGATCATTGCAGCAGAGCAGGCCATCTCAACCACCCATCCCGAAGAAATAACTATAAAATCGCTTGCTGATAAGGCTTGCCTGTCCGAAAGCCGGCTGCGGTCGCTGTTTAAGGATGTAACCGGGGTTTCCCTGTACCGTTACATCCTTTGGAACAAGATAAGGTATGCCACAAACCAGATTATGGCCGGCTACACCGTAAACGATGCCGCAATTGATGCCGGTTTTACCGACAGCAGCCATTTCCATAAAATGATGGTGAAGATGTTCGGCATAAGTCCATCCAAATTTTTGAAAGATAATAAAGAAGATGTTTTGATTATGTGCGATCAGTCGCCCCTGCATTTTGAGACGAGGGTTTATAACAAGGGGCAACGGATAATTGATTGGAGTAATTAAAAAAGCTCGAAATCCTAAAATCCCGGGCTTTAAAAATTTTATCTTTCGGACTTTCGGTCTTCCCGACTTTCGGACTCCCCACTCCCCACTACTCAAAATACTCCTTCATCCTTTCAAAAAAGCTTTTTTCGTTTTTACCGGGATTTGGTTTAAAGTTGGGTGAGTTTTGCAGTTTCTCCAGTATTTCGCGTTCTTCGCGGCTGAGGGCTTTTGGCGTCCAGATGTTAATATGTACCAGTTGGTCGCCGCGGTGGTACGAGTTTACTTCGGGTACGCCTTTGCTTTTTAAGCGCAGTATTTTGCCGCCCTGGGTACCAGGGTCTATTTTTATTTTAACCTTGCCGTCGATGGTGGGCACTTCCACACTGGTACCGATGGCTGCATCAACAAAGTTTATATGCAGGTCATAGATCACATTATTGCCATCGCGTTTTAATGTTTCGTGCGGAATTTCCTCTATCAGTATGATCAGGTCGCCCGGCATGCCGCCGCGCGGGGCCGCGTTGCCTTTGCCGCTCATGCTCAGCTGCATGCCCTCACTTACGCCAGCAGGGATATTTATGCTGATAGTTTCCTCACCGCGAACCACGCCATCACCATGACAAACGGTACATTTTGACAGTATGGTTGAACCCTCGCCGTTGCAGGTAGGGCAGGTGCTGGTAGTTTGCATCTGGCCCAGTATGGTATTGGTTACCCTGCGCACAGCGCCCGAGCCGCCGCAGGTTTTACAGGTTTGAAATGACGACCTGTCCTTGGCGCCGGTGCCATCGCAGGTGCGGCAGACTATTTGTTTGTTTACTTTTATCTTTTTTTCGGTTCCGTTGGCTATTTCTTCCAGGGTCAACCGTACTTTAATGCGGAGGTTGCTGCCACGGGTTACCCTGCGGCCGCCCGCGCCGCCCTGCCTGCCGCCGCCAAAAAAGCCCTCGAACGGACTGCCGCCGCCAAATATGTCGCCAAACTGGCTGAATATGTCATCCATATTCATGCCGCCGCCGCCAAAACCACCCCCGTTGGCCGACTGTGCATTCGCTGCGTGGCCAAATTGGTCATAACGCTGGCGTTTCTCGGGATTACTCAATACCTCGTAGGCCTCGGCAGCTTCCTTAAACTTATCTTCAGCGGCTTTATCCCCCTGGTTTTTGTCAGGATGGTATTTAATGGCCATCTTACGGTAAGCTTTCTTTATCTCCTCAGCATCAGCGCCTTTAGCTATACCCAGCACATCGTAGTAATCTCTTTTAGACATATCTTTTTTATTTCGGATTTATTTTTATTTCGGATTTCGGATGTTCGATTTCGGATTTGTTTTTATTTAGGATTTATTATTATTTCGGATTTCGGAATTTCAATTTCGGATTTGCTTTATTTCGAATGTTAAATTTAAAATTTCTTTAAATCCGAAATCGACATGCGAAATCCGAAATTATTTTCTATTTCTTTAATTCCGAAATCGAACATCCGAAATCCGAAATCAACTCCCTACTATTACTTTTGCAAAACGCACCACTTTATCATTCAGGAAATAGCCTTTTTCCATTTCATCAATCACTTTACCTTTCCATTCTTCGGTAGGTGCAGGTATATTGGTGATGGCTTCATGCAGCTCCGGATCAAAAGGATTGCCTATTGAGTCCATAGCCTTTAAGCCTTTTTGGGTAAGTGTATTTTTTAATTTGTTTTGTATAAGTTCAACACCTTCTTTAACAGGGGTAACGTCGGTCGCATTTTCCATCGACCTTAACGCGCGTTCAAAATCGTCCAGAATCGGGAGCAGGGAAACGATAACATCCTTTCCTTCCATTTTTCTCGCTTCTTCGCGTTCTTTTATTGTGCGCCTTCTAAAGTTATCAAATTCGGCGTACAAACGCAAGTATTTATCGTTGGCCAGGGAAAGTTCAGCTTTTAACAGATCTTCGGTGGAGGGTGTGTTTTCAACCTCTTCTGCCTCCGGGATCACTGCGCCGCCGTTTTCGTTAATTACTTCGTTTAAAACTTCGGGGTTATCTGTATCTTCTTTCTTTTTTTTCTTGAGCATATCATTAAAATTCATAGCTAATAGTGCCAATCAAGTATCCTGCCATTAGCTTAAAGCCGACATCGTGTCAGTAATATTTGGTGGGAACTGAATTGTTTGCAGTTTTCAGTTGGCAGTCGTCAGTTTGCAGTTTGCAATTGTCATTAGGTCATTAAGTCATTAGATCATTAGGTCATTGCACCAGGGAGTAATCTTTTGAGAGATTCAAAACATTCCGCATTCGAAATTCCGAATTAAAATAAATCCGAACCCGATAGCTATCGGGTCGAACATCCGACATCCGAAATCACTCAGGCTATCGTTGCATCCTCCAAAATCTTACCCTTGTCGCACTTGATGATGCGCGACGGGAAGGTGCGGATAATATGATAATCGTGGGTTGCAACGAGTACTGCTGTACCTGACTGGCTAATCTCTTTAAGCAGGAATACGATTCCTTCGGAAGTTTCAGGATCAAGGTTGCCGGTAGGTTCGTCGGCCAGGATAATTTCAGGGTCGTTAAGCAGGGCGCGGGCAATTACCACACGCTGCTGTTCGCCGCCCGAAAGCTCGTGGGGCATTTTTTTTAATTTGGTGCGCAGCCCGACTTTGTCCAGCACATCAAGCGATTTATCTTCAATTAACTTTTTATCCGTCCAGCCGGTAGCGCGCATAACAAATTGAAGGTTTTGCTCTACCGAACGGTCGGTAAGCAACTGGAAGTCCTGGAAAACAATGCCAAGTTTACGCCTCAAAAAGGGTATATCTTTGCTTTTTATATGATTAAGATCGTAGCCGCAGGCATAGCCTTCGCCGGTGGTAATATTAAGATCGCCGTAAATTACCTTTAACAAGCTGCTTTTGCCCGAGCCGGTTTGCCCGATAAGCCAAACAAAATCACCTTTGTCAATATGCAGGTTAACATCTGATAAAACCAGGTGGGTTTGCTGAAAAATGTCAACATTCCGCAACCGTATTATAGAATTTTCAGTCATATCTTTTTGGTTTATTGGTTCATTAGTTCACTGGTTCATCGGTCTTGTCCTGTGGTTTAGTTTACATCATATCCGACCAATACTAATAAACTAATGAACCAGTGAACTAATGAACAAATTCAAAGCTCTAATTTAAGGATTTGCCCAAATGGCAGGTCCTTAATAATATTCATAATATATTCGGTTTTGTCGTGCAGCCCGGCTTTATCCAGCGATTTTTCGGGCCTGTCGACCCTGAAATACGCCAGCAGCGTAAACTTATCATCCCTCAACTGTACATAGTCGGGTATTTTTGCGACGCCTTTTACTTTTATGATGTGGTAGTTCATTGGTCATTAGGTCATTTAGTCATTTAGTCATTGGGTCATTTTTTTAGCCGCCCAACAAGCAATGACTTAATGACCCAATGACTTAATGACATCTATAAAGCAAGCACTTCCTTAACCCTTTCCGCTGCCTCTTTCAACAATATGGCCGAATAAACTTTTAAACCTGAATTATCGATCAGTTGTTTTGCTTCCACTGCATTTGTTCCCTGTAAACGAACGATGATAGGTACCGGGATATTGCCTATTTCCTGGTAAGCGTCAATAACCCCCTGCGCCACACGGTCGCAGCGTACAATACCGCCAAAAATATTTATCAGGATAGCCTTTACATGCGGGTCTTTTAATATGATATTGAAAGCAGCTTTCACCGTTTCGGCATTGGCGGTACCGCCCACATCTAAAAAGTTGGCTGGCTGGCCGCCAGCAATTTTAATAATATCCATGGTTGCCATAGCTAACCCGGCGCCGTTAACCATGCAGCCAACGTTTCCATCGAGCTTTACATAGTTAAGGTTTGATTTGCTGGCCTCAACCTCCATTGGATCTTCTTCGTTAGTATCGCGCAAAGCGGCGAAATCAGGATGGCGGAACAATGCGTTATCATCCAGGTTTACTTTGGCGTCAACCGCCAATATTTTATTATCCGATGTTTTTAAAACGGGATTGATCTCAAACTGCGAAGAATCGGTAGCATCATAAGCTTTATACAAAGCGGTAATAAATTTCACCATATCTTTAAAAGCATCACCGGATAAGCCCAGGTTAAAAGCAATTTTGCGCGCCTGGAATGCCTGCAAACCTACTTTAGGGTCAATTTCTTCTTTGTAAATCAGTTCCGGGGTCGAATGTGCCACTTCTTCAATGTCCATCCCGCCTTCGGTGGAATACATGATGATATTGCGGCCTTTGGCACGGTCGAGCAACACGCTTATGTAATATTCTTTTGTGGGGCTGTCGCCGGGGTAATATACATCCTGCGCAACCAGCACTTTATGAACTTTTTTGCCTTCGGGACCGGTTTGCGGCGTGATTAACTGCATGCCAAGTATAGCCCCGGCTTTCTCCTTAACCTCATCTAAATTTTTGGCTAATTTAACGCCGCCGCCTTTACCGCGGCCGCCTGCATGGATCTGCGCTTTTATAACCACCCAGCCCGACCCATACTCTTCTTTCATTTTTTTTGCAGCTTCAACGGCCTGGTCAACAGTATCGGCAACAATGCCTTCCTGTACCCTCACGCCAAAGCTTTTTAATATTGCTTTTCCTTGATATTCGTGAATATTCATGTGTTTTGAAGAATTTGCCGTAAAGCTAATAAATAAGTCCGAAAGTCAGGAAGTCCGAAAGTCCGGAAGAAAATTATTGTTGGGAAAATTCATAAAATTCCACCCTCGAAACTTCCGGTAGGGGGAACTTAAAAAATAAACGCGAGCGCAGCTAAAGTCTCCCCAACCGGGGGAGATTTAGAGGGGGCTAAATAAGGGGGCGCTTCCTTAACTTAATAGCATTTGAAGAGACTTTTAACCGCAGCTTCTTTCGGACTTTCGGACTTTCCGACTTTCGGACTACCCCCGTCACAACGCCGGTATCAACGCGTTCAAAAAATCTTTGTTCCATTGCTGCCTGGTTTTATCGTATATGCTGAAATCCACACTATAATTCCAAACGCCCCACGAAAAATGCCGTTGCTCCGCCTGTTCGCGGTAAAATGTTAAAAATTTTGTTTTTGAGGCCGTGTCTGCGTTGTCGCTTACGCCAAATTCACCCATAAAAACAGGGCGGTTATGGGCTGTTGCCCATTTGGCTGCAATATTCATATTATCGGTTACTGCTTTTTGTTCAGCCGGGCTGGCCGTCCACTTTGTACCAATCCATTCCATCGGTTTTCCGTAGGTAAGCCATTTTTCACCCTGCATTGTGAATTTTATCGGCTCGTAGAGGTGAAAAGTTACAATAATATAGTGATCATTGTCAGGCAGGTGCAGCGAAAATAAATTATGTGGATTGTTGTAAAAAACAGGGCCTATAATTACCGGCCGCGTAGGATTATGCAGGCGGATGGCGGCTAATGCGATGGGATAATATTCGTTCCATACATCGGCAAGCTTACTATGGGGTTCGGCCATTATTTCAAACATAACCTGCTGCGGATAAGAAGCATAATGGGCGGATAGCTGTTCCCAAAGACTCAAAAACCTGGCTTTATATTTTTCGGGCTGAGCCATCAGTCGGTCGTCGATGCAGTTTTCAATGATGATGGCCAGGTGGTTTTTTAGAGATTTTTTAACAACATAATCGATCCTTTTAAGAAATGATTCGTTGATTGCATACGGCGCGACACTATCCATCCGGGCGCACCATTGAATTGGAAGGCGTACGGCAGTAAAACCAGCCGATTTAATATTTTTAAGTTCCTCTTTGGTTAATATATTTCCCCATGCACCTTCCTTAGGAGCATCGAATGTATAGGCGATATTAATGGTTTTAGCCAATAACTTATTTGCAGAATCAATATCCATGACTTTTGCCCTTGCACAGAAGGCTGTTGAATGAATTAGGAAAGATAAGATAACTATTATCCCTAAATTGATCTTTGTTTTCATTTTATAATAGTTGGACAGGTACTGGTAATAAATTTAGATTTCACAAAATATGAACTATAAACAGGTTAGAAAATACCAGATCGGTGAACATGTGGTTAAACCCGGTAAAACATACAATCCAGGCGGTTGGCAATATAAATCAGACGAATTTGAAAATTTGGCAATTTGAAAATAAAGAAAATTCATCAAACCGACTAAAAAAGTTCGGCTAACCGCTTATCTCTAACCGCTAATCTCTACATTTGCCCATGCTCAAAGCCAAAGATATCCATAAATCATACGGACAGCTTCAAATTTTAAAGGGAGTTGACCTTGAAGTTGAAAAAGGCGAAATAGTAACCATAGTTGGCGCCTCGGGCGCAGGTAAAAGCACCCTGCTTAATATATTAGGCACTTTGGACAGGCCCGATTCGGGACAGCTTTTCATCAACAACATGGAACTGAACAGGTTAAATAATAGAGATTTAAGCGCTTTCAGAAATCATAAAATTGGCTTTATATTTCAGTTTCACCATTTGTTGGGCGAATTTGACGCCATTGAAAATGTTTGCATACCGGCATTTATAGCAGGTACTTCGCGAAAGGACGCTGAAAAAAAAGCGATTGAATTGCTGGAACTGTTAGGGCTTGGCGAACGGCTTAACCACAAGCCAAATGAACTGTCGGGCGGCGAGCAGCAAAGGGTTGCGGTTGCAAGGGCGCTGATTAACAGCCCCTCGCTGATATTTGCCGATGAGCCATCAGGAAATCTCGATTCGGCCAACGCGCTTGAACTGCATCAGCTTTTTATAAAACTGCGAAAGGAGTTTAACCAAACATTTGTTATCGTTACCCATAACCAGGACCTGGCCGATCTTTCGGACCGCACAGTTTTTATGAAAGATGGTTTGATTATCCATTAATGAATGTCGTTTACCAAGAGATCGCATTATTATTTCGGATTTCGGATTTTCGACCCGATAGCTATCGGGTTCGGATTTATTAATTTGGTAGTCAGAAAGTTTGAAATACAGAAAACAAGCGGTTGCAGCTCAAGTCTCCCCTACCGGGGGAGATTTAGAGGGGGCTGATGAATAGGCTGAATTAACTATGCCATTTGCTCGAGTAAACTCCATTAATTAATTACAGCTAAAGTGTATACATTAATTACCGCGGCTGCTACAGCAGAAGCTTACAAGCTTAAAAACAAGTTGGATTCAAACAATATTATATTGGGCGATTATCTTGATTTACCTGCCTTTATGCTTGCTTCGGCCAATATGATCCGCCTGCCAAATCCCACATCAATAGCTTATGCACATGAAATGTTAACTTTGTGCCTGGATAGGCAAATTGATAGGGTTTATGCAATGAGAGAAGAAGAGGTTGCCCTTTTAAAAGAAGCTGAACAATTGTTCACAGAGTACGGGATAAAAATTGTCGATAGTCCATAGTCCATAGTCCATAGTCCATAGCCAAAATAACAAAAAGCCATGGACTATGGTCCATCGACCATCGACAAAAATACCATGAACTATGAACCATCAACTATGAACTAACAATGAAACTACACACAATCGACACCGGCTTTTTTAAATTGGATGGCGGCGCCATGTTTGGCGTGGTGCCAAAAACTATATGGAACAAAACAAACCCTGCGGATGAAAATAACTTATGCAGCTGGGCCATGCGCTGTCTGCTGATTGAGGATGAGGGGCGGCTGATACTGGTTGATACAGGGATCGGTAATAAGCAGGATGAAAAGTTTTTAAGTCACTATTATCTGCATGGTGATGCAAGTTTGGATGGCTCGCTGGCCGCGCTTGGATTTCACAGAGATGATATTACCGATGTGTTTTTAACACACCTGCATTTTGACCATTGCGGCGGCGCAATAGTAAGGGAAAATGAAAGGTTGGTGCCAGCCTTTAAAAATGCAACCTACTGGAGTAACCAGCAGCACTGGGACTGGGCGGTTTATCCGAACGAGCGCGAAAAAGCATCATTTTTTAAAGAAAATATATTGCCTATACAGGAAAGCGGGCAACTGAAACTTCTGCCGGCAATAGATGGGGTAAAATTCACTGAAAATATCCAGGTTAAATTTGTATACGGGCATACCGATGCGATGATGCTGCCGCTGATTAATTATAGCGGGAAGCAAATTTTTTATATGGCCGATTTGCTGCCGTCCGCCGGCCATATTCCGCTGCCTTATGTAATGGCTTACGATATGTTCCCGCTTAAAACGCTGACAGAAAAAAAGGTTTTGCTTGCCGAAGCAGTTGAAAAAGAATACGTATTATTTTTTGAGCACGATCCGGTAAACGAATGTTGTACTTTGCACCAAACTGAGAAAGGCATAAGGTTAAAGGAAACTTTTAACTTAAACGAACTATAAAAACAGCATATTTTGCTTGACTGGGCACCACAAAAACCGTGCAATAAATCACACAAAATCAATAAAATAAAGTACTTTTATTTATATAAATTTTAGTAAAAAATTCTCATAACAATTTCTTACCTTTGCACGTTCTATTCTAAAGGAAGAATCGAGGTAATTTAATTAAATGAGACAACTCAAAATAACTCAATCCATTACCAATCGTGAATCGCAATCACTTGATAAATATCTTCACGAAATTGGTAAAGTTGATCTGATAACTGCCGAAGAAGAAGTAATATTAGCTCAAAAAATAAGGGAAGGCGACCAGGCAGCTTTAGAACGTTTAACAAAAACCAATCTGCGTTTTGTGGTTTCTGTTGCAAAACAATATCAAAACCAGGGTTTAACACTTGGCGATTTAATAAATGAAGGAAATTTAGGTTTAATAAAAGCAGCCAAACGTTTTGACGAAACAAAAGGGTTTAAGTTTATATCATACGCCGTTTGGTGGATCCGTCAATCTATTTTGCAGGCTATCGCCGAGCAGTCGCGTATTGTGCGTTTGCCGTTGAACCAGGTAGGGTCATTAAGCAAGATCAGCAAAGCGTTTTCAAAACTTGAGCAGGAATTTGAGCGCGAACCATCGCCCGAAGAGCTTGCCGATATGCTGGAAACAACCGTGGACAAGATTTCTGATACCTTAAGCAACTCCGGCCGCCATGTTTCTATGGATGCCCCGTTTGTGCAGGGCGAGGAAAACACATTGCTTGATGTGCTGGAAAACCAGGAGCCGAATACCGACTCTATTTTAATAAACGAGTCGCTATCCGAAGAAATAAAACGCTCGCTTTCAACACTTACCGAACGGGAGCGCGAGATCATCGTATTGTTCTTTGGTTTAGGCACTAATCATCCGCTGTCATTGGAAGAGATCGGCGAGAAATTTAACTTAACACGTGAGCGTGTAAGGCAAATCAAAGATAAAGCGCTGCAAAGGCTTCGCCATACTTCAAGAAGCAAAATATTGAAGTCATATTTAGGATAATTTTTAAGAATCAAGAGACAAGAACCAGGAGCCAGGATTTAAGTGTAATACTTGTAGCCTGGCTTTTATATTTTATTTTTATTTTATCCTGACTCTCGGCTCTTAAGATTTTAGCAGTTGTCAAATCTGTAAGCCATCGGTAAACCCCGGTGGCTTTTTTGCGTTTATAAAAGCCGTTCAACAATAATCGGCCGTTTAATTTGTTTGGTTACTTGTTATTCAATGTCGTTTGCTTAAGAAAAAGCGAGCCATTAATTCTTTAATGCACCGTGGCCTCACCCTGCCCTCTCCAAAGGAGAGGGTTCTAAAAAAGCGTGAAGTTTAAGTCCTCTCCTTTGGAGAGGATGGGTGAGGGCTTCGCCGTTTAGGTGAGGCCAAAAATGCCCGGTGAAACCTTAAGTAAACGACATTGACTTGTCGTTACTGTTATTTGAAAACTTTCACCCTCCTCACCTTCAAATCTACGTTTACCGGGTATTTGCTGGCCTTTACCGGGTATTTGGTTAATAGCTGCAACACATGGATATAAAACATGGTCTAATGGGCAATAACAACCATGTAATGCAAAAGCTATATCTTTTATTCCTTTTTATAATATGCTTCAATAGCGTATCAGGTAATAAAAGAATGGCTGTCGGTAACGTCACTTTTAAAAATGCTATTTACGATGACCCGGGCCCTGATCCTGCACCGTATGCAGACTTTAAAACTCTTGTTGTCCCTATAAAAAGGGCTGGAAATTTAATTATCGTTGAGGCTACGGTCGACTCGCTCGAGGGTAATTTTGTATTTGATACCGGCGCTCCCTACCTTGTTTTAAACGCAACTTATTTCAGGGATTCGCCAAAAATAGAAGACCAGGATGCAGCCGGCATCAATGGAGCTTCTGATGGGGCCTTCACTACTGTGGTTCATAATTTAAAAATTCTCGATCTTCAATATAGTAAACTTACTGCCGACGTAGCTGACTTGTCATCAATTGAAAACGGCCGTAATATTAAAATCCTGGGTTTGCTGGGTACCCGCCTGTTTTCGAAATTTGCTGTCACTATTGACCTTTTCAAGAATGTACTTTATATTCAAAAGCTTGATAAGGACGGTAGTATCCCTGCAACCGAACGAATTTTTAACAACAGGTTTATGGTAAGCCCGTTCCGTTATCTGGGCGATGTTATTTTTATGAAAGGGACTGTAGATAACAGTACGCTTTGGTTTGCTTTTGATACCGGAGCCGAAACAAACCTGTTGGATTACAACCGCGCAAAAAAAATGGTGGCTGGTATGGAAGTGATCAGCAGGTCGAAGGTTACCGGTGTGGGCGGTTCAAGTTTCGAGGTAATTTATGCAAAATTTGAACAATTAATTGTCGGCGACCGTGTTTTTCTTAAAAACCATGTTTTGTTGACAAACCTCGAGAAAATAGGGAAAGCCTACGGCCATTCGGTGGATGGCATTTTAGGATACGATTTTTTTGCCAGGGGCATATTCACCATCAATTTCGTGAAAAAGGAATTTGAAATGTACATTTACACCAACCAGTAGTTATGAGGCGGATAGGGTACATAGTGTTAACATCGGTATTGCTTTTAAGCGGTATTGATAGCGCTATTGCCCAAAACAGGAATTCACTGATCATTACAGAGGATCATCTTATTTTGCAGATCGATGTTAAATCGTCGCATAAACAATTGGATAGCATCCTTCAAATCGGGGGTATTGGCAAAGCAATCGCACAAAAAGTTATAAATGGCGATTTTGCCGCCATGAAAGATGATGGCTGGGATATTGAAGGGCATGAAAGTAATTTGGTACGCTTTGACAGGCCGCTGACCGACCTGAACATAAACCCCCAAAGCGAGCCTTACCTGATTACCACAAGGATACCGCAAATTGACGGAAAGCCCGGCTATCCCGACGTGACCAGGTTTGGCGTAAACAAATTTGCTAAAATTACCGTGTACCGGCTTTCAACAGGGTTGACCAGGTTTATACTTCCCGGGTACGAGCGGGCCAGAAGGGTGTTTTTATCCGGGAGTTTTAATGAATGGAGCACCTTGAAGGGGCTTATGACTAAAATAGATGGAGGTTGGATCATTGATGTAAAACTTGATGCCGGTGCTTATGAATATAAATATATTATCGATGGACACTGGCGGACCGACCCAAATAACCTGCAGCAAACAAATGATGGTGCAGGGAATGTGAATTCGGTATATTTTAAGTATAACTACACGTTTAAATTAGCTGGCTATGCTTCAGCCCGCCGCGTTTCGGTAGCCGGCGATTTTAATGAGTGGAATGCCAACGAGTTAATAATGGAAAAAAAGGGAAACACCTGGGAACGTGAGGTTTACTTAAGCGACGGCATACACAACTACCGGTTTATGGTTGACGGAAAATGGGTAACCGACCCTGCAAATCTCTTGAAAATAAAGGATGACGATGGAAATATAAACTCGGTTTTAAATTTAGGCGAGACGGTTTATTTTAAACTTGCGGGCTACGGCAATGCAAAAAGGGTATTTGTAACCGGCGATTTTAACAACTGGAAGCCCGATGAGTACAGTTTGCAAAAAAAAGGCAATTTATGGGTTTTGCCTGTTGTGCTCACTGCCGGTAACTATAATTACGAGTTTATTGTCGACGGCAAATCGATAGCCGACCCGCTAAACCCCCATTATTCGGTGCAAAAAGAGGTGAACAATTCCTTTTTAGCGGTAAAGCCCAATCATACTTTTAAATTAAAAGGTTTTAGCGATGCAAAAACGGTCACCATTTGCGGAACTTTTGACGACTGGGACCCCAACGGATATACTTTAGCGCATGTGGGGGATGAGTGGATTATAGATTTTCACCTTAAACCCGGAAAATACCTGTATAAATTCCGGGTTGACGGCAAATGGATATTAGATCCCGGCAACAAGCTTTGGGAGCAAAATGCACAACACACAGGCAATTCGGTTTTGTGGATAGAATAAGAGGAGGTGAAAGGCTAAAGGCGAATCCGCCGCCGCTGAAGCTATGGCGGACAAAGAAGGCGAAAGGTAAAAAAGCAGGCCGAAAATTAATTGTAAAAAGCTTTATCAACTTTTAAAGTTGATAAAGCAAACCTGGTTAGCTGAGGTTTTTTTGTATATAAACTCAATTTTTGTATGTTGCGCAACACGTGCAACACCATGCAACAAAGTGAAACAGTGCTGACTATTAGCATTTTAACTACTGACAAGATTTTGTCACTGACAAAATCCTGTCACCATATTTAGCCCATTTCCAGCTTGCTTTCACCATTCACCATTCACCATTCACCATTCACCATGCGTTGGGAATCGGGGGTGATTCCAAATAGTGACGGATTATAGCTGAATTTGATATGGATTTCATCGCTGCCGATGGTAATGGAATCGGTGATCTGCTCGACGATTGATCGCTTGGCGTCAATCGCCAGTTGTGGCCATCGGTCATAAAGGCTTTGGGCTTCTGATTGGACATGATCGCTGTTGAGTCGCTGGACGTTCAGAAAATCAATTTCGCTTTCGAGCCGTGGCATATCGGAAGCGATTTGTTGCGCCCGCTCATTAAGCGGATTGTACCGAGCCCCGAATCCTTGTTTTGGTAATTCTCCGCTTAGATGCAAATCAAGCAATTTATCCATCTGGTCTCTTACTTTCTTTAATTCCTGCGAATGCGTTTTGAGTTGTTCCATTTTGCTTGCAACCGATTCATCTGCTTTTGAAAGATACGAAGTTAGATGTTCTTTTGTTAACAAGAAGGATTTTAATTGTTCGTAGAATATTTCTTCCATATCGTTTGCGTCAATGCGGGACTTGTGACAGGCTGGACAAATATATCTGCGGCTTTTTGAGGGAATGTACATCTTGGAACCACAGTTCTTGCAGACGATCAGATTGGTGAACAGATGAACCGGTTTCTTAGCCGGTTTCTTCGTTACATGCTGCCGTTCCAAAATACCGTAGGCCTCATTCCAGACGTCTTCGGCCACGATGGCCGGACACGGTACGATAATCCATTCTTCCTCGGGTTTGCGGGTCCAGCGCTTTCCATCGCCCAAGCTTTTCGTATAGTTTGCGCGGCGTTGACCCTTAGCCATGGGATCAGTTAACAGACGGTTAATGGAAGTATCTGAAAACAGCATGCCGTTGCGGGTACGATATCCTTGCTTATTCAGAATTGCAGCAACGGTACCTTTCCGTTTGTGCTCAATGAATAACTCATGAACCAGTTTACGCACCGGGGCCTCTTTTTCATCAATGACCAGCTTGCCATCAATCCAAGCGTACCCAAACGGGGCGACCCCGCCTAACGGTTTGTTAAGCCGTGCCCGGATTGGCACTGATGCGGCCACCCTGCTTGATATTTCTTCCCGTTCCCATTGTGCCATTATGGCAATGATGTTATAGAACATCCTCCCGGCGGGAGTACTTGTGTCTATCGATTCAGCTAATGAAATGAGGTCTGCATTCGATTGCCTGAATAGCTCGGCAAAATCCAATAATTCTTTAATATTACGGGAAAGCCTGGCTAATTTAGAGAAAATCAATCCTGTGATACGACCGTTTTTAATGTCAGCTAACATTCGTTTTGTTTCAGGGTGATCCATGATTGACTTACCGCTTACTGCATCTAACCGGTATATCTCCTTGAGATGCCAGCCTTTGGCCTCGGCGTATAACTGGGCCCGTAACAGGTGATGTTCGGGACTTTCAGTTTCTAATTGCATGTCGGTGGACACTCTGATCCAGGCCCCGACTACTTTGTTACTTTCCATACGTAGATTGTTTAGGGTGAATGAAATTACGAATTATTTAAATTTTAAAGAAGTGTTTATATATAAGGGTATAGTGTAATGGCGAGGAAGATAAGGGGGTAGAAATTACTGTAAAGAGTAATTTCTACCCCCTTATGTCTTAGTCCATTTCTGTCTACACTCAAAGAAAGAGTTATCGTTTCACAATTAAATATCCAACAATATGAGCACATTAGCGCCGCACACTGAACAAAGGGCTAAGGAAGTATTATCCCAATGCCTGCCGTATTTCGAACTGCTTGCCAACCTCAAGATGACGGCCGAAGATGATTTCGATGCCAAGCAAGCCGAAAACTGCCTACGGAGAGTTATTAACGATACACCATGCCAAACGTCAGAGGTACTGATCGTTAATTCCGTATCATTTATTACCGAAGATTTGTATGCATTGATACAATGGCCCTGGGTACAAGATTTAATGGAATATGAATGGTTTCGACCGGAATGTCATTTGCATCAGGTGTTTACAGATCAAGAATATCTTGATTCCGCGTATTTTGTCCCTATAACGCGCATCATTGAAATCAATCAACCAGGGTAACACCTGGTTTTTCTATAGTTATTCCATAAAGTTAACCTTTCCCATCCTTTTTACCCCCTTATATCTCTTCCCCTTCCATCGTACGCTTAAAGAAAATGATTCTTTAAACAATTAAATGTTACGTCATGGAAACAAAACAACAGACCGATGTCTACGCCATCGTCACGAACCGCATCACTGAACAATTAAAGCACAACATCGTACCCTGGCAGAAGCCCTGGACAGAAGCCGGGTATCCGGTAAACATCGTCACGAAAATACCGTACCGGGGAATGAACGTTTGGATGCTTGCCTCGCTTGGATATGAGCTAAATTATTACCTCACCTGGAAGCAATTAAAAAAACTAGGGGGAAGGGTTAAGGCCGGCGAGAAAGGTAATCTTGTCGTATTCTGGAAGCCAACGGGACAAACGCTGGAAACCACACCAATCCTTCGGTATTATATGGTGTATAACATTGCGCAATGCGAGGGCATCTCCGAAATGTTCAACATCCCCGAAAGCCCCTTTCCGGTTTCAAGTATAGGTACCTGTGATGAAATTATTGAGACGATGCCGAATTGCCCAAAGATTAAGCACACCAAACAAAAGGCGTTTTATAGCCCATCGAAGGATTATATCAATATGCCGAAGCAAGACACCTTCAAAACCACTGAAAGCTATTACAGTACGCTCTTTCATGAGTTAGTACATAGTACCGGACATGGGAGCAGGTTAAACAGGAAAGGTGTTGTTGATAATCCAGATTTTGGTACAGAGATGTACTCGCAGGAAGAATTGGTTGCTGAAATCGGTGCCTGTTTTCTCAATTCCGCCGCTGGTATTGAACATGTTGAGTTTGACAACGGTGTGGCCTATATTAATAACTGGCTGGAGCAATTACAGCGTGATACACGTTTGATCGTGTATGCTAGTATTCAGG
>Ga0206872_10126_pt1 | contig 22803 bp, 17 predicted proteins | sample Alteio_BWOrgCont_34_FD_152906 | JGI IMG/M metagenome (GOLD analysis project Ga0206872, IMG submission 152906) | Enriched cells from forest soil in Barre Woods Harvard Forest LTER site, Petersham, Massachusetts, United States -... | ecosystem: Environmental > Terrestrial > Soil > Temperate forest >... | reverse complement strand
TCTCAGGTGGTGCACTTTGGGTCATCGCCACCTGGCAGCGTCTGTACAGCATCGCAGCCTCAAATTTGGCGGCCAATTTGTGCACAATTGCCCTGGCGTCCCTTTGGGGATATGTTTTCTCATTCCGCATGTGGCCTATTCTCGCGTTCGGTTTGATACTGGTGAGCCCGATAGCGTTGACAATTCCCAGAAGCGACTTGATTAGTGTCGAGGGGCCAGGGGTGACTCGCGAAAAGACCTCTGTCTTGTAATGCCGCACGACTTCGCTGTGCCCTGTCAACGTGGCTTACAAGATGGCCGGCGCAGGATTCAAACCCACCGACCGCACAACAGTAAGCACCGTAATGTCATCCTGCTGGCCGAACTCCCTTGCTGCTTCCGCAATCGTGTTCGCGGACTTTTTGCTGATTGCCAGGGTGCGCTCAAATCCGTACAGTTCGCCGCTGGGGCTGATTGCCTCGATGACTCCATCGGTGACCAGAGTGCAGAGTTGGTTGGGGTCGAGCTGGATGGCGATCTCTGAGTACTGAACGCCGGCTTCAATGCCGAGAGGCAGGTTGGCTTCGGTTTGAATCTCGATACCACTGATATAGGGGTTGGGATGCCCGGCGTTGGCGACCGTAAGTCTGCCTGAAGGTTCGGCCATGAGCACGAGACAAGTAGCAAAGCCATCACCGCGGCCGCAGAGGCGACGATTGAGTCCGCCGAGCAAAGCAGATGGACTCGTACAAGACTCGGCATACGTGCGCAGCGTTCCAACAATTAGCGAGACGGTCATGGCGGCCTTCAGGCCTTTTCCGCTTACATCGCCCAGCACGATGAAGGCTGAAGGGTTCGCCGGATCGGGTGCGTTTGGAATCGGCAGAATCTGGAAGAAGTCGCCGCCAACTTCATGTGCGGGCAGGTAGGCGCTATCGATGCGAAGACCGGGGATAGAAGGCAGCAAGTCAGGAATGAGAATTTGTTGCACGCTGCGCGCCGCGGCCATCTCCTGCTCCACGGCACGATTGCGATCTTGAATGCGGCGCAGGCGAAAGGTCATGGCAATGAGCATAACGATCGCGAACAATAGCCATGCCACCGGGCGTAGATCGAAATCGAGCGCGCCCCAGCGGTACGACTGTGCAAGCCATCCAAGAGAAAGTGTCCACTCGGCCTGCCAACTCGATTCGACAACGGTAAGGAAGAGAATCGCTCCGCCAATCCAGCGCATCTCAGCCAGCTTGCTCCTGAAACACATGGGAACCAGAAGCAATTGCGATAGAGTTGCAATCAAAATTGTCACGCCGTAAGAATGAATCACGATAGGCTCCATCGCGCGGACCAGTGGAACCTGGGCCTGGTAGACAAACGGAGCCACGAGGAAAAGATTCAAGATTGACAGTCCGCCACAAATCTCAACAAAACGAAGGAATTTTGGTACGGGCCGCCCAAGGAATGAAAAGACGAATTCGATGATGATCAGCGCTTGTATGCCGTTGCCGAAGTTGTAATTGAAAACTCCGAGCCAGGAAGGCATTCCAAGGTCCAGGACCGCAGCAAGCTCTCCCACTCGAAACAAGAACAATAGTACGAGCAGCGCTCCAAGCCAGAAGTACTCTCGCAACCTTGTGTTGACAGCAAATAACAGAAAGAAGACCAGCCCGGTGCAACCAAGAAGGCCAAAACAAAGGTAGTGCTGCCAGCTTGCTCGCAAATTGGCGAGCGTATCCTGATCCAAAATCTGTTGCGCTTCATCAAACGGAGCGATGGTAGGATCAAGACCCCGGGCGGGCAGATACGAATGCAGATTGAGCAATCGAATCGCGATGGTGAAATGTCCGTCAGCAATCAGTGCTGCGGGTAACTTGAAAATGGCGCGCGAGTCTTGCGGACCAATATAGTTGCCGAAACTGCCGGAGCCGCCGATGTAATGGCCGTTGACGAAGACCTGATAAACCGGCGCTTCGCTCTGTACCACGAGTCCAAGCGGTTGCTGCGGCTCCCGCAATGGGGCCGGCAACGTGATTTCAATGCGATGCCATTCAATTCCATAACGGCTGGTGTCGAAGGAGTATTTCTCGAGCGTGCAATCCGGGGCGTCAACTTCCGCGCAATGCGAATCGTCCCCAATGTGCATTTGCCATTGATCCAGCGGCAGGCGGAGGGTGCCAGTTTGCTGGGCGTAACCCACCAAAGCACCAAGCAGGACAAGGCCCTGTAGGCAAAAGAGATGCAGACGACGGGGAAGCATGCGGCAAGCATACCTTGGCCCGCCGGGTTCGGAATAGCCCAAATCTCGCCAAGCGACTGATGCGCCAGTAGTTTGGCAGGTACTCCGGTTCTTGTTCCCGCGTTCCCTTGCTCCCTGCCTTATGGGGTTGGTCATCATGGTTCCCCCTTTCCGGTTTTGCCCGATTTCCACTCCAGGGCCGGGGATAATGAATACTGCTCTGCTTTTGCGGCTTGCTACAGAGATCGCCGCATGAGTGCGTTTCGCGGCCAACCCCTTAATGAAGCCCACTCGCATCGTTCTCGAGCCCACACGCAGCCGCCCGGTAAACATCTTTCTTGGGCTGTTGCTTTTGTTGGTTTCAGCGCTTTTGTTTCTCTCGCTGGCCACCTGGCATGCTACCGACCCCTCGCTGAACACTTCCACTGACCCTTTGGCGACGCATGCGGCCCGCAACTGGATCGGCCTGTTTGGCGCGGTAATCAGCGACCTGATGCTGCAAGTAATCGGCATCAGCAGTTTCCTCATCCCAGCATGGATCGGCGGCCTGGGCTGGACCTGGATGCGCTCGCGTTCCGGCGGCTCGCCAATTCTGCGCTGGATCGGCACGCTCTTCGCGCTCACGTTTATCCCCACCGTTTTTGCGCTGCTGCCGTGGCACTGGCACTGGATGCATCTCGTCCCCGTTGAAGGCGTGGTGGGCAAGCTTTTGGCCGCAACGCTGGTTGGCTGTCTCAATATCCAGGGCGCGTGGGTGGTGGCTGCTGTTCTGGCGGCCATGGGTCTGTACTTTGCAACGGCCATCAGCTTCTGGGCGCTCAAAGAATTCTTTGAAGAGCACTGGATTCACATCGTGAGCTGGTACGAGCGCTGGCGCAACTGGCGCGAAGAGCGCGCTGAAGCCCGCGCAGAACAGGATCTCGAGGAATCAGAAGCCGAGCCCGAGCTCGAACCGGCCATGCAGACTGTTTCGCACAAGGCCGGCTTCTTTGCCTCATTCTTCCGCCGCCGCCGCGAGCCTGAGGCCGACCCCATCGACGAGATTCCCGCCTTCAAACGTGCGGCAATGCGTAGCGACGAAGAAGAAATCGAGCCCGAGCCGCGCCGCGCCAGCATCTGGGAACGCGCCGACGAACGTCCACAGGGGCGCGAAGCGCTGACCCCCGTGGTGGAAAACTGGAATGCTATTCCCGCGCAGCGCAACGACGTTGCTCCGCCCGCGAATGTCGCACCAATCCGTGCCTCATTTTCTGCGCAGCCCGCGGCCCTGCGTCCCGCGCCGTTGGCATTTGAACCCGCGCCCGTTGCGCCTGCACCAGCGGCACCCAAGCCTCAGCCCACCGGCGAAATCGCCATCCACGAGCGCGCCGACGCGGAGGTCCGCACCGCAACCGTTGCGCCCAAGAACGTGAGCGGATTCAAGCTGCCGTCTTCCACCCTGCTCAATGAAGGCGAAGGTCCGCAGTCCATTCGCGAAGAAGAACTGCGCGAAGAGGCTCGCGTGCTGGTTGAAAAATGCGCCGAGTTCGACGTGCGCGGCCAGGTCGTGCAAATCAATCCCGGCCCCATGGTTACTACTTATGAGTTCAAACCCGAGGCCGGCGTCAAATATTCGCGCGTCACCGGCCTGGCCGACGATCTCTGCCTCGCCATGCGTGCTGAAAGCATTTTGATCGAGCGCATGCCTGGCAAGAGCACCGTGGGTATCCAGGTACCCAATCACGAGCGGGAAACAATCCATCTGCGCGACGTGATCGAGAGCGAAAACTTCGGCAAAGCCAAGTCGCGCCTTACTCTCGCCATGGGCAAAGACATCAACGGCCGCATTGTTACTGCCGATCTGGCCTCAATGCCGCACGTGCTCATCGCCGGTTCAACCGGATCAGGCAAGTCAGTTGCGATTAATGCCATGATCATGAGCCTCCTGTATCGCACCACGCCGGCCCAGGTGCGGCTCATTCTCGTCGATCCCAAGCGCGTTGAGCTTGGAATGTATGAAGGCGTTCCCCATCTCTTTACGCCCATCATTACCGAGCCCAAGCTGGCAGCCAACGCCCTGCGCAACGCGGTACGCGAAATGGAGCGCCGACTCAAGCTGCTGGCCAGCCGCAGCGTGCGCCACATCGATCAGTACAACAAGCTGTTTGAAGGGTCGATGCCTTCGCTCTTCGACGACGGCGAAGAGGAATCGCCGTTGCCTTACATCGTAATCATCATCGACGAGCTCGCCGACCTGATGATGCTCGACCGCGCCAATGTTGAAGAATCCATTACGCGCCTGGCGCAGATGGCGCGCGCCGTGGGCATTCATCTCATTCTGGCTACGCAGCGGCCCTCGGTCGACGTCATCACCGGACTCATCAAGGCCAACGTGCCCACGCGCATCAGTTTCAGGTTGGCGACGAAAGTAGACTCGCGCACAATTCTCGACACCAACGGGGCTGAGGCACTGCTTGGCCGCGGCGATATGCTCTTTCTGCCGCCCGGAACCAGCCGCCTTGCGCGCCTGCACGCGCCCTACGTCAGCGAGAAGGAGACGGCTGCGGTGGTTGCGTTCTGGAAGGATCAGGGACAGGCCGAATATGTTGAAGGCTTCCTGGAGTCTCCCAAGGACGAGCGTGTAAGCGTCGATGGCTCCAATCCCGATCCCGAAGAGAACGACACCATGTTCGACGACGCCGTGCGGCTGGTCTTCGAATTCGGGAAAGCGTCAACGTCGCTGCTGCAGCGGCGGTTGCGCATTGGCTACGGCCGCGCCGCGCATCTGATCGACTTGATGGAGCGCGATGGCCTGGTCGGTCCCGCCGACGGCTCGCGGCCCCGCGAACTGCTAAAAGCTCCCGGCTGGCTGCACGAGATCTCCACGGTCAACGATTAATTACCCGACTCTAATAAAATCAAGTCAACCGCGGCCGCCCATCTGCGCTATTCTTTTTCGTTCCGGCATTTTCATCTCAAAAGAGCGGCTTCCTGTTGAATCACGCGCCTAGAAACCCGGCGGTTCACTCGTACTACACCATGCGCAGAGCCGTAGGTGTCACTGCGATCTCGCTTCCATTTGTGCTCGCGATCGGCTCCGTCGTTCTCTCGCTGGCCGGGCCCGCGCATGCCATGCCTCATCCGCTGCTAGAGCGCTCCATCAGCGACTATTACCACACGCCCATGCGAAATTACCTGGTGGGCAGCCTTTTCGCCATCGCATCATTTCTTATCTGCACGCGGGGTTACGATATTCGTGACGAAATAACCGGCTACGTTGCTGGAGGATTGGCTCTTATCGTGGCTCTGGTTCCCTCGGTGAATCCGCATCACACCATCCACAACCGTTATTACGACGATCTCGGCCGCGTACACCTGGTGGCTGCCGCGCTCATGTTTTTTGTGCTTGCGTACTTCTGCCTCGTGCTCTTCCGCAAAACCTCGCCCCATACCGTGCTCACTCGGCGCAAACATCACCGCAACAGTGTCTTCCTGGTCTGCGGCGTGGTCATGGTGTTCTGCATGTCGGTGATGCTCTCGATGACCGTCAAATCCATTCAGGCAGTGTTATGGCCTACCGGACTCCTGTTCTGGTGCGAATCGCTCGCACTGTTTGCCTTCGGTACGGCCTGGTTGATCAAGGGCGATGTCTTTCTGCGCGACAAGCCCCAGAATCACAACCAACAGGAACAAACCCAGCTCGATCGGAGCCATGAAATTCACGCCTGATGAAATGGTTCCAGACGGCGGCCTGTTGCAACCCGCTGAAACCAACATTTTTCTACTCGCTTGCGTCGCTTGACAAGTACAGGAGTAAACCAATTTACTTAAGGGCGACCATCGGAACTATCCGCTGACGGTTTTGCGCCTCAAAAGGTGACGCTCATGCTCGGTTTTAACCCGGTTTCCATCGCAGTATCTTCCGGCCATCTTCCGGCCCTTCTCGCCGTCTCCACGGAGCCGTTGGTACGGCTTCGTTTTCTGGATATAGCGATCATCGCGATTTACTTTGCGATGGTGATCTGGATTGGTTTTTACCTGAAGGGTCAGGCCAACACCAGCGAAGAGTTCTTTATGGCGGGCCGCGAAATGACCGCGTGGATCGCGGGTTTGAGCTTTGTTTCGGCCAACCTCGGGTCGCTTGAGCTGATGGGCTGGGCGGGGTCGGCTTACCAGTACGGGATCCTGGCGGCGCACTGGTACTGGATCGGCGCCATTCCCGCCATGCTGTTTCTGGGCATGGTGATGATGCCGTTCTACTACGTGTGTAAAACGCACTCTGTTCCGGGCTATTTGAAGCTGCGCTACGGGCAGGGCGCAAGCACGGTGGCCGCGGTCTCATTCGCATTTATGACGGTGCTGATGAGCGGCGTGAACATGTTCGCCATGGCCGTGGTGATGAAGGTGGTTCTCGGGTGGGACCTGAACTTTTCGATCATCGTTAGCTCGCTCGCGGTCGCAGCATACGTTGCCCTCGGCGGTTTGCGGTCGGCGATTTTCAACGAAGTGCTGCAGTTCATGCTGATCTGGGGCGGAGCGCTGCTGGTGCCGATTCTGGGCATGGTTGAGTGCGGCGGCTGGACGGGCTTCAAGGCGCGGCTGGCGCACAACATTGCATCGGGCCTGACAGCGCCGGGCGACTACACGCACATGTGGCGCTCGATGGGCCACTTTGCCGATAACCCGATGGGCATTCACTGGACGGGGATCGTGTTCGGCCTCGGCTTTGCCATCAGCTTCGGATACTGGACGACGGACTTCCTTGTCGTCCAGCGGGTGCTGGCGGCCAAGAACCTTCGCTCGGCGCGCATGGCTCCGGTGATCGGCTCGTTCTTCAAGATGGCGGTTCCGTTCATCGTGATTCTGCCCGGGTTGCTGGGCCTGGTGGTGCTGGTAAATCCCGACGGCAGCCTGATGCATCTGGTGGGCGAAGAGGTGGTGGCAGCGCATCCCGGCGTGGGGCTGCACAGCTACAACGAAGTGCTGCCGCTGATGATGGTGCGCTACATGGGCCCGGGTCTGCTGGGCCTCGGCATCACCGCGCTGATTGCGGGCTTCATGAGCGGCATGGCGGGCAACGTGAGCGCCTTCTCCGCGGTGTGGACTTACGACATCTATCAGCCGCACATCCGCAAGAACGCGCCCGACGAGCACTACGTTACGGTGGGCCGCTGGGCGACCATCCTGGGCGTGGTGGTTTCGATCGGCACGGCGTACCTGGTGATGCACGCCGCAGGCATTATGGATTACGTGCAGGAGCTGTTCAGCTTCTTCATCTCGCCGCTGCTGGGCGTGGTGCTGGTGGGCATGTTTTGGAAGCGGGCCACGAAGGCGGGCGGCTTCTGGGGCCTGCTGATGGGCACGCTGACCTCGGTAGCGCTGTGGGCGTGGGTAAAGGTCGATCCATCGGCGCTGCACTACGTGGCCTTTTCGCCCGACGCCAAGACCATGGCCGAGAACATGTACCGCGCGCTGTGGTCGGTGGTGGTGTCAATGGGCGTGAACGTGATTGTGAGCCTGCTGACCACGCCGAAGACCATGGCCGAGCTTGAAGGGCTGGTCTACGGAGCGACGAAGATTCCGGTCGAAGAGCCGGTGCCGTTCTACAAGAACGAGTGGTACTGGACGGCGGTGTCGGTAGTGGCCTTCGTGGCCCTGAACGTTTATTTCTGGTGAGGAGCGTAGATGCATTCAACGCACATATCTATTTGGTTTTTCATCGGCGTCATGCTCACCATTTACGGTGGGATGATTCTGGCCTACGGCATCTACGAACTGGTTGCGGGCATAACCGATCAGGTAGTGCTTGCCAGCCTGCACGCGCCCATTTGGTGGGGCGGCGGCCTGGCCGTGCTGGGCTTGTTTTACCTGGTCAAGTTCCGCCCCGGCAAAGCGGCGAATTAGGTTTTGTATCAGGGGCACGAGTTTACTCGTGCCGAAGTGGACCGCAAAAAGATTCGGGGCTTTAGCCCTGAGGGATGTATCTGAGCGACCTTGATTCACTGAACCACTCAACCGGCAACAGCACCACGAGGAGCAGATAGCATGGCAGCGCAACGCAAGATGACATACGGCATCGTAGTAGGCAATCGCGGATTTTTTCCTGATCATTTAGCCAAGACGGGCCGCGAAGAGATGATTGCGGCGGTTGAAGCCGCCGGGGCCACCCCGATCGTTCTTTCGCCCGAGGAATCGCACTATGGCGCGGTGGAATCGTACGACGAAGCCTTGCGCTGCGCCGAACTGTTCAAAAAGCACCGCGAGTCGATCGACGGCATCATTGTCACGCTGCCGAACTTCGGCGACGAGCGGGGCGTAGCTGACGCGCTGAGACTGTCTGGATTGAAAGTGCCGGTGCTGATCCAGGCGACGCCCGACCGCTCCGACGCGATGACCATCGCCACGCGCCGCGACAGCTTCTGCGGCAAAATGAGCGCCTGCAACAACCTCATGCAATACGGCATCGCCTACTCGCTCACCACGCTGCACACCGAGAGCCCGGCCTCAAAAGAGTTCAAAGCCGACCTTGAGTGGTTCGGCCAGGTCTGCCGCATCGTGAAGGGGTTGAAGAACCTGAAGATCGGCGCCATCGGCGCGCGCCCCTCGGCCTTCAACACGGTGCGCTATTCGGAACGCATTCTCGAGACTGCGGGCATCTCGATCGAGCCCATCGATCTTTCTGAGATTTTCGGCCGCATCAACAAGATGAAAGACACCGACGACGCTGCGCAGTCGAAGCTCGCCGCAATCAAGTCGTACGTCACAACGGCCGGAATCCCTGAAGAAGCGCTCATGAAGATGGCCAAGCTCGGCGCGGTCATCGACGGCTGGATGAAGCAGACGCATTGCACGATTTCGGCAGTGCAGTGCTGGACATCGATGGAAGAGTACTTCGGCGTGGTGCCCTGCACGGTGATGAGCATGATGTCGAACGAGCTCATTCCATCGGCCTGTGAAGTGGACGTGCCCGGCACGCTGAGCATGTACATGATGGCGCTGGCGTCGGAAACCCCGTCAGCCCTGCTCGACTGGAACAACAACTACGGCTCTGACCCCAACAAGTGCGTCTGCTTCCACTGTTCGAATCTGCCCAAGCACTTTTTCCAGGACGTGAAGATGGACTACCAGGAGATCATCGCCGGCACGGTGGGCAAGCTGAACACCTTCGGCACCTGCGTGGGCCGGGTGAAGGCTGGCGCCATGACCTACGCCCGCTACTCGACCGACGACCGGCGAGGCGTGATTCGCGGCTATACCGGCGCGGGCGCGTTTACTTCCGATCCGCTCGAAACCTTCGGCGGAGCGGGCGTGGCCGAGATACCGCATCTGCAGAAGCTGCTCAAATATATCTGCCGCGAAGGCTTCGAGCACCACACCGCCGCCAACTTCAGCAGTGTCTCGAACGCCATCCACGAAGCCGCTACAAACTATCTCGGATGGGAGAGCTATCACCACGGCGCGGAAGAGTAAAAAGACAGGGAATAGGAAACAGGGAATAGGGAATAGAAAAACCACAACGAAAGGGCCCCGTTTCGGGGCCTTTTCGCTAACCTGCTAACTTCGTTGCTCTGCCGGCTGCAGGGTCAATCGCGCCGTAAGCACTATCAGCGCAGCCCACAATACGTCGGCACCCAGCAGATGCACGATCTGCAGCCACACCGGCGCAAGCAGCGTCACATCCATCACGCCCAGTATGTATTGCGCTATCAGCAAGACAAAAACCAGGGCAGAGAGCTTGCGGTTGTCCCATTGCGCGTGGCCGAGGCTGGAACCCCGCGCGGCGCGAACCAGAATCCAGATGAGAAAAAGGCAGGCAAGTACCGCAACCGCGGGATGAGTCCAGCGCCAGCGCACTAGCCAGGAACTCTTTGCTTCAAAATCCTGCGTAAATGCGGTGCCGAGCGAGCTTGCCGGGAAGAGCGTATCGCCGAGCGCGGCCAGCGAACCTGTAACGCCCACCACCAGCACCATGAGAATGCCTGCAATGGCGCCGCCCGGCGCAACCAGCTTGATCTGATTGCGCATGAATCCGCGGGTGCGGCCGAGCATGTGCGCAGTGAAGGTGAGTGCAGCCATCAGCAAAAGCGTGTTGGTGAAGTGCAGCGCCAGGTAGGGCGCGCGCAATGGCGACTGGCTTTGCGCCGTGAGTCCTAGTTTGACCAGGAATGCGCCCAGAATCGCTTCGATCACCACAAACACCAGGGACGCGATTGCCGCAGGCCGCGCCATGTGTCCGCGCGTTGTGGCTCGAAACGTCCAAACAAGCAGGGCAACGAGCGCGAAGAGTGAAATACCGCTGGTGATGCGATGGGTGAATTCGATGATGGTGTTGATGCTCGCGGACGGCTGCATCACGGTGCCGTTGCACAGCGGCCAGTGATTGCCGCATCCATTGCCGGCGCCGGTGGCACGCGTTACTGCGCCCCATAAGATGACGGCGATGAAGTAGCCGAGCACGCCCCACGAGAAGCGTTTGAGGGCAGGCGAGGGAAGGGGTTTGGCGGCCGAGCTGATTGCGGTTACGGACATGAGCCCGGGCTCCGTGCCGGTCGTATTCAGTTTAGAACAGGCGGTGATGGAATCGTTGCGGCGCGTGGGAGGGTCTGGAGACCCTCCCTACAGCCGGTCAGGAGATCGGCGATACATGTATCTTGCGCTGCGTTAGAATCGCGGGCTATGCGCCTAGCAGGCGCACCACGTGATTGACGATGATCAGGTCTTCCAGCGGTGATATAGCGCGCACGGTTACACGTGAGCTATTGGATGAAATGGTTGCAGCGCCGCGGACGTTGTTGCGTTCCGCATCCACTTCAATTCCAAGCGTGTCCAGGCCTGCGCAAATCTCTGCGCGCGAAGCAATGTCGTTTTCGCCGATGCCACCGGTGAAAACCAGCATGTCGAGCCCGCCGAGTTCGGCAACATATCCGCCGATCCATTTCTGGATGGTCCACACAAACTTGTCGACGGCGAGGCGCGCATTCTTGTCGCCGGCTTTGATCGCGTCGCGCAGGTCGCGCATGTCGTTCTTGCCGCCGCTTACGCCGAAAAGGCCGGACTTTTTGCTGACGATTGTTTCGAGCTGGTCGGCTGCATCTTTTGCGCTCGCGCCGGTCTCGGCAAGCTTGTTGAGGATGAAGAGCACCACGCCCGGATCAATGTCGCCGGTGCGCGTGCCGCTTATGATGCCGCCACTGGGCGTCAGTCCCATCGAGGTGTCGAGGCATTCGCCGTTGTGAATCGCGGTGATGGACGCGCCGTTGCCAAGATGCGCGACGATAAGCTTTGCTGGAACATTGGGCTGCAGTTGATAGATGATGGACTCGTACGAGATGCCGTGATAGCCATAGCGCCGCACACCCATGGCCGCATACTCCTCGGGAATCGGCATGACGCGTGCGACTTCAGACATGGTGCGATGAAAGTAGGTATCGAGGATGGCGAAGTTGGGCACGCCGGGAAAGAGCTTGAGCGCCTCGCGCATGATGTAGACCGCGATTGGCGTGTGCAGCGGTGCCAGCGCCGCATAGCTATCGATCTCGTCGATAAATGCGGGCGTGATGAGCTGGTTCTCGTTTACTGTCGGGCCGCCGCACACGGTGCGATGGCCGATGGCCCTGGGGGCAGGGAACTCGCCTGAGTTGAGCGCGTCGGCGACCAGTTTGAACGCCACGGAGCGATTAGGGAGCGCCGGCGTCTGGTCTACGAGTTTCTTACCGGATGCATCCTTGATCCAGAATTTGCCGAGATCGGTTCCAATTCCATCGACGGCGCCTTCAAAGAGGCGCTCGCGTTCGTTGTTCCCCGCTTCATAGACTGAGAATTTGATTGATGAAGAGCCGCTGTTTAAAACCAAAACCGGTAAAGACGACATGAGTACAAAGCCCTTTCTATAAGTGCAGCCAGTAGCCAACAGCCAATAGTTATGAATCGCCGCTTGCCTACTGGCTATTTACTACCGGCTAGTTTTTCCCCGGCCAGCGCCAATTTGTGATTTCGGGCAGATCTTCGCCGTTCTCTGACACGTATAACTTGTGCCGCTGAATCTGCTCCGAGTACCACTGTTCTGTCGCATCCACCTTGTCGGCCAGGCGCGGCACACGGTGAATTGCGTCCAAAGTAAGTTGGAAACGATCGATGTTGTTCAACACGCACATATCGAATGGCGTGGTGGTTGTGCCTTCTTCCTTGTATCCACGCACATGCAGGTTGTCGTGATTGTGGCGGCGATAAGTGAGCCGGTGAATCACATATGGATATCCATGGAAGGCGAAGATTGTTGGTACGTGCGGCGGAAACATGCTGTCGTAATCTTCTACATTCAGCCCGTGTGGATGCTCCGATTGAGGCTGCAACGCCATGAGGTCGACAACGTTCACCACGCGAATGCGGATGTCGGGCACCAGTTCGCGAAGTAGACCAACCGCAGCCAGCGCTTCCATGGTGGGCACATCGCCACAGCAGGCCATTACCACATCGGGATTGCCCTCATCGTTCGAAGCCCAGTTCCATACGCCCATTCCGACCGTGCAATGCGCAATCGCCTCGTCCATCCGGAGCCACTGCGGAGCGGGCTGCTTGCCCGCCACAATCAGGTTTACGTAATGGCGGCTGCGCAGGCAGTGGTCGGCAACAGAAAGCAGCGTATTGGCATCGGGCGGAAGATAGATGCGGACGACGTCAGCCTTCTTGTTCAGCAGGTGATCAATAAAGCCGGGGTCCTGATGCGAGAAGCCGTTGTGATCTTGCCGCCACACCAGCGAACTGAGCAGATAATTCAAACTCGCGATGGGCTTGCGCCACGGAATTTCGCGCGTGGTTTTGAGCCACTTGGCGTGCTGGTTAACCATGGAATCGATGATGTGGATGAAGGCTTCGTAGCAGGAGAAGAACCCGTGCCGACCAGTGAGCAGATAGCCCTCGAGCCAGCCCTGGCACATGTGCTCGCTCAGCACTTCCATCACGCGGCCCGTGGGTGAAAGATCAACATCCACCGGCAGCGTTTCGGCCTCCCACGTCTTGCCGGTGCCGGTAATTACGTCGCCGAGGCGGTTCGAAGCAGTTTCGTCGGGCCCGAAGACACGAAAGTTTTTCTCCGCCGAGTTGGCTTCCATAACAGCGTGCAGCAGGCGCCCGAGCACCCGTGTCGATTCAACATCCTCATTTCCGCGGACGTCGATCTTTACTTCGAAATCGCGGAAGTTTGGAATCTTCAGCGGCTTCAGCAACAGGCCACCATTGGCATGCGCATTCATGCCCATACGCAGCCGGCCTTTGGGCGCAATCTCCTGCAGGTCGGCACGGAGTGCACCATGCGCGTCGAACAACTCCTCGGGCTTGTAGCTGCGCATCCACTCTTCAAGCTGGCGCAGATGCTCAGGATTGGTGCGCACTCCGTCGAGCGGAACCTGGTGCGCGCGCCAAGTATTCTCAACCGGCTTGTCGTCAACAAATTTGGGACCGGTCCAGCCCTTGGGCGTGCGCATGATGATCATGGGCCACGCTGGTCGCTGGGTTACGCCGTCTTCGCGTGCTGCCTTTTGAATCTCAGCAATGCGATCGAAGACTTTGTCGAACAATGCTGCGGCCTGCTGGTGCAGCACAGCGGGATCGTCGCCCGCAAGCGTATACGGCTCGTATCCGTAGCCGCGCATCAGGTCTTCGAGTTCCGCGTGCGGAATGCGTGCCAATACGGTTGGGTTGGCGATCTTGTAGCCGTTCAAATGCAGGATGGGAAGCACCGCGCCGTCGGTAGCGGCGTTGAGAAACTTGTTTGAGTGCCAGCTTGTGGCCAGCGGGCCGGTTTCGGCCTCGCCGTCGCCCACTACGCAGGCAACAATCAGGTTGGGATTGTCGTAAGCCGCGCCGTAGGCATGCACCAGCGAGTAGCCCAGTTCGCCGCCTTCGTGAATCGATCCAGGCGTTTCAGGTGCAACGTGGCTTGGAATTCCATAGGGCCAGCTGAACTGGCGGAAGAGGCGCTTGACGCCGTCTTTGTCTTGCCCGATATAGGGATAAATTTCGGAATAAGAACCTTCAAGATAGGTGTTTGCCACCAGGCCCGGACCGCCGTGACCCGGGCCGATCACATAGATCATGTTGAGGTTGCGCTCTTTGATCAGGCGGTTCCAATGCACATAAAGAAAATTGAGTCCGGGCGTGGTGCCCCAATGGCCCAGCAGGCGCGGCTTTACATCGTCAAGGGTCAGCGGACGCTCGAGCAATGCGTTGTCTTTCAGGTAGATTTGACCTACTGAAAGATAGTTGGCTGCTCGCCAATAGGCGTGCATTTTGTCGAGCAATTCAGCGGAGAGCGGGCCCTGTGTCGCAGCTTCGTTCGTGGCGGTATCAATCATGGCGTACCTCGCAATGGGAAGTTTCGCGTACGGGAGTCTAATGTACTCCAAACCTGTGATTAGACCATCAATGGAAGGCTATCAGTCAGTTGGATGCATCGGCGTGACTCCAGTCACATGAACAAAAACCAAGCCTTGCTATTACCTTGTTACAGGAATCAAATTGCGCATTGCCCGGGTTACGGCCGCACGTCGACGCCTGGGCCGGCAGAGGTCAACGTATCGCTGGAAGGACTGAGCCATGAACGGCATGAACTTTCTAATATGGGCGGCGAAGGGGATTCTGGCGGTTGTTTTCTTCATCACGGGGATTTCGAAGCTGTTCGCCTTTGGCCGCTTAAAGACATTTCTCGGCCGGAAACTGAAAGGTGGTCCAATCGGCATCTCGACCGGACAGGGTGCCTTGATCGGGATGCTTGAGGTTGTCTGCGCGGTGGGCATCTTGATGCCGGGATCAATTTTGCCCAATTACGAGACAGGGATCTTGGCCGCGGCTGGACTGGCGCTGTTGATGGCCTGCGCTGCTATGTATCACTTCCGGCGCAATGAACCAACGGCGCCCGATATCGCGTTGCTGCTGTTGGCTATGTTTGTGATTGTCGGCCGCTGGGGACGGTGAAACGGTTTGATCCGATCAAATTAGGCGAAAAGCAACGGCATCTCCAGCAATAGTCAATTGGGCTTGGTCTGCGTTCCACCGGCGGGAACCAGCGCAGACGCAGGTTGTACCTTCGCCAGCGCCCTTACAGGAATCTCCAATGCGCCCACCTTGTCGGTGTTCCGGTCACGTACGCCAATGCGAAAGTAGTATTCACCTTTGACCGGCACGCTGATTTGCTGCCGGTAGACAAAGCCGTGCTTCATTGAATCGGCGAATTTTGCATCGAGTATCGCGGCGGCAAGGCCGTTCACCTGCTCATTTACCGGCGCTCCGCTATCGTCATACACCAGTGACATAAACTCTACGCTGAAGTGGCGCGCTCCATCCTGCCCGGCCACAAAACTCAGTTGGCTCGGATTGATGGCATAAGTGACGGAGTAGCGGCGGAAAGGTCCCTTCACGTTTTTCGCCAACTTATTGAACTCCGCGCCTGCGGCTTCGTTATCGGTGCCGACTGGCCGCACATCGGCCACAAAAATGATTTGTGCCGGTTCAGGCGAACCGTGAGTCATGGCAGCGCGCAGTGCGTTGTACTGTGGCTCTGCGTGCTGACCGTCCTTTCCCTTACCGCTCTGTTCCTGATTGCTCTCGACAGGTATCTCTTTCACATATTTGATGGGATCGTCGGCAAAATAGCCGCGGCGATAAGCGAGCGTTACTCCAGGGCGATCGACCTTAACCTGAATGCGGCGAAATCCGCCATTCCAGTTCCCGTTCGCCGGCTCATACGCGACGGTATAGTAGTTTGAACCGACTTCAATTGCCGTCTCTACTGCCTCGGTGAGCCCGTTCGAATTCACAAAGGCTTTTCCCCCTGTTTGTTTCGCCATCTCCTCCATTGTTTCGTGCTCGTCGACTATTTCTTGCGTCCACTTTTCGTCGGAGTTGGTAAAGGTGCGGGGACCTTTCGAAATGATCGGGCTTTGCGATGAAGCGCTGTTACCTGGAGAAATCATGAGGCCGCGCGCGTCAATGGGATAGACCGCGATCTGGCCGCGAGACAACATATCGACCGTCTGCCGGAACTCCTCTTCGGCCGATGCCTGCACCGTGAAGGGGTCCTGTAGATCGTTGTCGGGCAGCACGTTGATGGGAAAGCTGCCCGAAAACCAGATGAGGTTTTTGCGTCCAGGAAGGTTGCTCATGTAGCGGGCAAGCTGGTTGAGCGCGTTCAGAGTGTAAAGCTGGCGCACGCGTAGATCATAGGCCTGCTCCTGAGCTTCAAACTGCTGCAGGTTCGCCAGCAAGGTGGCCGCATCGGGTCCCCCAAGCGTCCTGCCTGCGTCACTATTCAGCTCCGCATTGTCGCCGCCCGGATTGTCTGCATTCACTACGCTGGGCATCAGCGGCGAAGGACTGGATCTATTTGTGTTGCCCTCTACAATGGAGCGCAGCAAATTGGGGTCGGAAGTGAAACCCTGCAGAATTTTCAATTCGGTTGTGAGGCCGAAGATGGCGATGCGCGTACCCGACGGCGCGTTTTTCAGGAACGTCAAAACCTGCTCTCGCACATATCCCTGCGAAATTAATGGGGTGTTCAATTTATCGAATAGAAGAATGTTCAATGCGCCGTGCGGCACGGGGGAGAGGTTTGAGAATTGGCCGGGGCCGAGCTTCGGTCCCCTCGGAGACGGCGCGGGAACGCCGGGTAAGTGCTCCTCAAACACTTTCACTTTTTGCGGCTGACCGTCTTCGAGAATCGTAAAGTCGGCAGAGGTAAGTTGATGTATGGGATCGTGCTTTTCATCGGCTGCCGTAACGTCAATTACCACCAGGGTTGATTGCGTCTGAACCGTTGTCTGCCCCTCAGCCGGCGCAGCTTGCGCTACCAGCACGGGAGATGCCGACATAAGTCCCAGAAGAACCAATAGAAAGATAAACCGCTTAGAACGCATAAATGGCCGCCGTTCTTCGTCCCAATAGATTTTAGTGCGAGCGGCTTCGATTACTGACAGGTTCCGGGTTTCGGCGCCGAGCGACTTAGTTCCAGTTTGCTCCTGATTCTAGGTGAAACATCGCATCTTTATGTAGAACTGATATTGACTTCACATAATCTTTATGTTCCGCTCATTTCAGGACGCTTTGTTTTCGCGGCCAAATCCACGATGTTTGCCGGCAAATCGAGCGGCAAAGTGAAAAGCAGGGAATACGATGACAAATCTGGATCGGTTTATGGAGATTTTACTGGCCGGCGTATTTCTTCTTATCGGGACCTGGCAGATTGTAAGCTACGGACGCAGGCCCAAGTCGCTCGGGGCTCGGCATCGCTCCCTCCCGTTAGGGTTGCCCTCTGGTTTTGTGGTTGCCGCGGGCCTGATCGAGATTGTCGCTGCTCTAGCCCTTGTCATTTCCTTCGGCCCGATCGCTTCGGAAAGGCTTGCGCTCGTGGCCGCCACGGGGCTTGCAGTGCTTACCTTGACGGTAGCCGTCTACCGCACGCGGCGGGAGCAATCGGCCGTTCCCAGTACCGTGCTGTTTCTCATGGCGCTGTTCGTCATCCTGGGCCACACACTGTAGGTGTGCGGCAACGAAGAATGCTTTAAAAGTATTTCTTCAACTTCAAAATCTGTTTTTCAAATCCAAACCACATTGCTGTGGCGGCCGCAGTTGAAGCCGCGAGCCTGAAACCTACGATGGCCAAGTTTCCGGGCAGGCCGTGTTTGTCCATTAGCAGGTCGAACCAGCCGAAGAAGATGAACACAGCAATGTGGATCATGTAGAGTCCGTAGCTGATTTTGCCGTAGAACGGGAGCGGACCCATTCGCAGCGCGGCGTTTACCGGGTTGCGCGCGCCAGTGGATGCGATTGCGGCAAGCACCGCTCCCGCGAAACACACTGCCAGTGCTGAATCAAGGAACGATGTGCCTCCGGCAATGGTTGCGGCAAGCGCGAAACCAACGACCAATCCGCCGAGCCCCAGCACCAGCCACGTTCGCCGGCTCAGTTTCAGGGTGAGCAGCGCCAGCCCCAGCAGGCTGCCCCAGGCTATGCCGTCAAGATGGATGAGTGTGTTGGTCGGCGTCATCCAATGCAGGTTTGCGTGCCGGAACATTGGAGAAGCTACCAGAGCTGCGACTAAAACGAGGGCAAGTATCGCCGGACGCTTGAAAACACGCACGGCAGGCGCCCATAGAAAGTAGTACTGCTCCTCAATGGCCAATGACCAGGTGGGCCCGATGGCCGGGGGCAGCGAAAGGTGAAACAGGTTTTGGATAAAGAGGATGTAGGCCCACCACGGCGCGGTTACGATTGCGCGGCCTATGGGCAGGCCAATGAACCATGGCGCCTCAAGATAGACCACCAGCAGCACGAGGACGTATACCGGCCAGATGCGCAGGATGCGACGCCCATAGAAGTTGCGAAAGTATTGAGGGTTTTCGCGCGAGCCGAGCAGGATTGACGTGATGAGGAAGCCGGAGAGTACGAAGAAGAGATTGACGCCGGCCCATCCCCATAACGATGCCCCATAGATCCACGTACCCTGGAGCCGCGGATGGCAGTGATAAATTACGACGGCGAGAACCGCGATGCCGCGCAACCCATCGAGCTCAGGGATGTATGCGGGGAGCCAGGTTGGGCGTTGGATGGACAAGAAATTAGATTAAGGCATTCGGCTTGGCAGGTTAAGAATGTGAGCCAAAACCGATTCTTCGCCGCGGCGTTTCGGGGGGCTTCATCAGACCTCTGATTGCGTCGAAGACCACCTTGAACTGCGAGTCGTACTTCTTTTCCACTTCATTCAGGCGGCGGGCAAGATCGCGATTCGAGGAAAGCATTTGTCTCAGCTTGACGAAGGTGCGCATAATGGCGATGTTTACCTGCACGGCGCGCTGACTGCGGAGAACGCTGGAGAGCATTGCAACGCCCTGCTCGGTGAAAGCATATGGCGCAGCGCGGCGCGCCCCTCCCCAACTTGAAGTCACAAATTGTGACTTCAAGTTGGCATACTCCACCCGGGTGAGCTGGAACATAAAATCGTCCGGAAAACGATCTAGGTTGCGCTTGACGGCCTGGATCATAACCTTTGGAGCGACCTCATATAGTTCGGCAAGGTCGGTGCTAAGCATCACGTTTAGCCCGCGAATCGATAGAATCCGGCGTTCCACAAGCTCCGCCGGAATGCCGATTTTTGAAGTCACAATTTGTGACTTCGACTTACGTGTCGGTGCCAATGCTGCCCCTTTTCCCTATTTCCACTCCCTGTCTTTATCCCGCGGCCAACTGCCGCGCACGCTCTGTCGCCCGCATCACGGCCTTGATTAGCGTTACGCGCAGACCTCCTTCTTCCAGTTCGAGGATTCCATCGATAGTGCAGCCCGCCGGGGTAGTCACCGCGTCTTTCAGCAGTGCCGGATGATAGCCGGTTTCGAGCACCATTTTTGCTGAACCGTAGGCGGTTTGCGCTGCAAGCTGGGTGGCGATATCGCGGGGCAGGCCCACCTTCACGCCGGCCTCGGCCAGCGCTTCAATAATGATGTAGATGTACGCAGGTCCCGAACCCGAAAGACCGGTCACCGCGTCCATGTGCTTCTCTTCCACAACCACGGTGCGGCCCACGGTCTCAAAGATGCGTTGCGCCAGTTCCATCTGCGCTGTGGAGACGAAGCGTCCCCTGCACAATGCCGCTATGCCGGCGCCCAGCGCTGAAGGGGTATTGGGCATGGCGCGAATCACGCCGATATCCAGCCCCGACGCTTCTTCAATCGCCCGCGTCTTCACCGAAGCCGCAATCGAAACCACTGTCTTGTCTTTTGTAAGCGCAGGCTTGATTTCCGCAATCAGATCGGGCACCTGGAACGGTTTCACCGCAATCAAAATCAAGTCTGCCTGCCGCACTGCTTCAACGTTGTCGGTGCCCACGTCAACGCCCCATTGCGTGCTGAGCGCAAGTGCGCTCTCGGCCTTGGTTCGAGTGGCGTGAATCTTCTCCGCGGTAAACAGGTTCTCTTTCAAGAAAGCCTGCAGCAGTATGCCGCCCATTTTGCCTGCGCCAAGAACGGCGATGCGAACATTGGGCAGTTGTGCGGGCGTCTCGCTCGCCTCAACGGCTATTTCCATGATTTTCCTCTTGGTTGAACGGGTGATTTTGCTCTACTCAACAGGATACGCGCATCAGGCAGGCGTACGCCTCGCACAACAGCTACCCTGGGGTGCCCCATCCTTCCAAAGCTTCATCGTGGAAGGGTGGGAAACCACTAACCTTTCGAGTACCGCCGCTCCGCTTACTTCGACAGCCCGGCCTCGATTGACAGGAACGAAGAAACAGCGCTCTCCAGATTCGATACGCCATTTCCCTTCGGCCAGCTCGAGTTCCAAATCACATAGCCGCCAGGGATGGTGAGCGTTTTCTGCGTCTGTCCAATGCCGTATACCGCAGTTGTAACCCAGGCGCGATATTCCAGTTGGTAGGCGCCTGCATGCTCCATGCCCGCCTCAGGGTTGCGCAGGTCGGCAATGTGCTCGCCGAGGTGGGCCATCACCTGCGCCAGGTCGTCGCCCTTCAGCCGTTCTGAATTGACCGCGGTATTGAAAATAACGCCATCGGGCGAAGTGCTGTCGCTTTTGGTCCCGCTCTTCCGCCCTACCTCATTTTTGTTGACGCCTATCAGCACTCCGTTCTTACCCACCAAACGGCCAACGGGCTCGTTGGCCCGGTGCAATTGGTTATTGGGCTGCGAGACCGGAAACTCCGCTGGAACTTGAACCAGTTTGCCGGTGGTCGCGGCAGGCTTTGAATAGTCAACTTCGTGCGGAACAATGTCGGTTACCGAACTCAGCACCAGCCTCGCGTCATACGCGTTCATGTTTCCAAATCCGCTGATGCCCACAATCTTTCCGCTCGCGTCGCGCTTGATCTCCGCTTTGGTTCCATCAATGCGTCCGGTGAGCGTAGCCGCCACTTCATATCTCATGCAGCCCAGGCAGACGCCGTTGCTTTTGGCTGGCGTCGACAGCAGGGAATCAAACTGTTTGAGGTCCTTGGTCCATTCAAGTTTGGCCGGCGGGGGCGGTGGCTCTTCCACTGTGCCGGCAAAGTTTCTCCCCGGTTGCAACTCCACCATTGCGATGGGGCCAGACTGCGCGTTGGTTCCTTCGGGATACGAAAGCCAGATTGCATTCTGGGGCAAGCCGCAACTTGTATCCACCACCGCAAACTCATCGAGACCAGCCCTCACGGTCGCCTTGATCTTTACGGTTTTTCCGTTGAAGCCCTGGGGATCTTTCAGAATGTCGCATACCGTGGCGTCAACGGCCTGCGCATGTAGGCTCAAAGCCATCGCGAACAAAAACACTGCAGCAAGAAGGCGTTTCATCGTTGCTCCTTTTATGGTTTTCTGCACTTCAATTCGGGAGCCGATGCTTGCAGCAGCAAAATTACGCAATCCGGCGAGCCCATTTTTTGGGAACCGTTAAGGTTAACACGCGGTGGGCTGTGCGATTAGTTCAGTCATCATGACGCCGGCTTCGCCGCGCCACCTTGCGCCGCGATCCACGCATTCACGCGCGCCTCCAGCACATCCAGCGGCAAAGCGCCCGCGTCCACAATCTCATCGTCAAAGGCTTTGATATCGTATTTAGCGCCCAGCGCTTTTTCGGCCTTCGCGCGCAACTCAAGAATCTTCATTTGCCCCATCTTGTATGCCAGCGCCTGGCCCGGCCACGCAATGTAGCGGTCGACTTCGGTTTGCACGGTGGTCTCATCGATATTCGAATGCTCGTGGAAGTAATCCACCATCTGCTGGCGAGTCCAGTGCTCGGAGTGCACGCCTGTATCCACCACCAGCCGGATCGCCCGCCATATATCCGCCTCGAGCCTTCCATAATCGGAGTACGGATCCTGGTAGAACCCTGCATCCTTGCCCAGATGTTCCGAATAAAGCGCCCACCCTTCGGTGTACGCGGTGTAAGCATCGAACTTGCGAAACTCCGGCAGTCCGGTGAGCTCGTGGGCGATGGAAATCTGCAGATGGTGGCCCGGAACTCCCTCGTGATAGGCGATTGCCTCAACGGAGTAAAGGTTGCGGTCGGTCGCGTTGAAGGGGCTAACCCACAGTTTGCCGGGCACCTTGCCGTCAGGCGTGCCGGCCACATAATACGCGGGCGGCGCAGAGGCGGCCATGAAATCGGGCATCGGCACCACTTCAAGCGGAGCCTTGGGCAACGTGCCAAATAGTTCAGGCAGCTTGGCCTGCATGGGTCCTATGTAACTCTTGTACGCCGCCAGCAGAGCATCGCCGTTCGCGGGCTTCAGCTTGGGATTGGTCTTCAGGCTGGCCCGGAAGCTGGCCAAATCTTTGAAGCCGAGCTTCTGGGCTATGGCCAGCATCTCCGCCTCGTCGCGCTTTACTTCGTCGAGACCGATCTGGTGAATCTGCGCGGGCGTCAGGTCAGTCGTGGTCTCACGCTTGATGCAGAAAGCGTAATAGCGCGCGCCATCGGGCAGCGCCGAGACGCCGGGATCTTCAGCTCCCGCGGGAATATAGGTCACCGCCAGAAATCGCTGGAATCGCATGTAGGCCGGCAGTACATCTTTTGTCACTGCGTCAAGCAACTCGGTCTTGAGCCGGTCTTGATCGGCGACCGCAATTGATGCGGGC
>Ga0206872_10125_pt1 | contig 22814 bp, 16 predicted proteins | sample Alteio_BWOrgCont_34_FD_152906 | JGI IMG/M metagenome (GOLD analysis project Ga0206872, IMG submission 152906) | Enriched cells from forest soil in Barre Woods Harvard Forest LTER site, Petersham, Massachusetts, United States -... | ecosystem: Environmental > Terrestrial > Soil > Temperate forest >... | reverse complement strand
GACAACAAAGACCGCGGCCAGCCGGCAGTTGAATGCCGGCTCAAGATTCCGGCGCTTGTCGTGATTTGGCAATATGATCATCTTTATCCTGCGCATGTTGCGTGCGGTCACGCAGCTATTTTGTGATGTTCAAAGTGAGGGTTGCGTAGTGAATGGTGTTGCTCTGCGATCCCGTTCCCGTTATCTCAATGGTGTAATTGCCTGGCGTGACCGTGGATGCACCGAAGCTATTGCAGCCAGTGGCCACCAGTGCGCCCAGTGAGAGCACGGCAACAAGCGCCATGGTGAGCAATGAAGCAGAGCGCTTGCGCAGCTTGAAGAAGGCGAAGCCGAAGAGAACGCTGAAGGGCAGGAACACGCCGGCGAGGCTGAAGCCGCGGCCCTTGCCTGAATTCATTGCCGCCGGACCGCCGCTGAGCGGCGAGTTGGTATCAATGGTTAGTTGCGATGTTGAAGTGCCATTAGCCGAGAGTGTGACCGATGGCTTGGCGAAGGTGCAGGTGACTCCCGCGGGAAGCGCCGCGCAGCCCAGAGCCACAGTGTCGGTGAATCCGCCAACCGATGTAACGTTCACCATTACTGTGGAGTTTTCGGCTACGGTCATGCCGAGCGTGGCGGGAGCGACGGTGAGGCTGAACTGGGCCGGTGAACCGGTCACGCTGACTGGAGCCGATTGCGAAGGAGCGTGGGTTGCGTCTCCGCTATAGGAAGCCACAACCGGGAATGTTCCGGTAGGCAGGTTGGGAGAAATGGTAGCAACTCCATCTGAGTCGAGCGCGGACGAGCCAATGGTCGTGGTGCCGGTTGTAAAGGTGACGGTGCCGGTGGGCGTTGGTCCTGATGCACCGACAACCACAGCTACCAGCAGCACCTGCGGAGGCGTGCCCGCAGTAGAAGATGCCACCAGGTCAGTGTTGGTGGGGATAAGCCCGATAGTGAGGTTGACGGCCGGCGACGTACTGATTCCATTACTTGCATCGCCGCTATAGACCGCGGTGATGGGATACGTGCCGACGCCCAGCGAAGAGTTGGTAAGCGACGCCGTGCCGTTGGTCAATGTTTGAGGAGTGCCAAGAACCGTGGTGCCCGCCATGAAGGTAACCGTGCCAGTAGGCGCCACACCGTTGCCTGTAACCTTCGCGCTGAAAGTGATGGTGGTGCCAACTGGCGCGGTTGTAGGCGTCACTGTGAGCGCGACGGCTGTGGTAGCGGTGCCAATGGTGAGGGTGTATGCGGCAGACGTGCTGGCGCCGAGGTTGGCGTTACCTGCGTAAGTGGCCACTACCTGATAGGTGCCCGCCGCAAGCACGGGATTGATTGTCGCCGTTCCATTGGCGAAAGTGCCAGTGCCAAGTGTGGTGGTGCCAGAGGTAAAGGTGACTGAGCCCGTCAACAGCGATGCGTTGGCCGTTGAAGTAAGAGTTGCGGTTATGGGTTCGGGCACGCCGGCTACACCGGGATTCGGTGATGCGCTTACCGAAATGGATGTAGGCGTGAGGGTGACTGTTTGATCGTATTCGGGCGAAGTGGAGCCTGAGAAATTGGCGTCGCCGGCGTAAGTGACGGTGATGGGATCTGTGCCGACCGGCAGCGAGGAAATTTGGTAAGTTGCAGTTGCCGGATTACCGCTTAGCGTTCCGGTTCCCATTTGAACGCCATTATTAAAGAAGGCGACCGTGCCCGAGGGGACGTCCGAACTTGTGGTGCCCGAGGTCACGGTTGCGGTGAATGTAACCTGCGTTCCGTAGACTGACGGATTTGGCGCAGATATCACTACGCTTGTGGATGAAGTCTGGACGTCCAGATTCAACACGGCCGAAGTGCTGCCAAGAACTTCAACTGTGGCATCGCCGCTGTAGACCGCGGTAATGGGGTTGTTGCCTTGCGGCAGGGTGGTGGTTGTATAAGTTACAACACCGTTCGCGGGCAGCGCCTGGGAAGCACCCAGAACCGTAGTGCCGTTCATGAAGGTCAGTGTGCCGTCGGGGACAACGCCTCCGCCGCCGGTTACAGCCACGGTGGCCGTGAATGTAACGCTCTGTCCGACGGTCGACGGGTTTGTGCCCGCTGTCAAAGCCAGAGTAGTGGTTGTAACTTCGTTCACCACCTGCGTCAGGGGCAGTGCGTCATTGTCAGTTGACGTGCTGGCAGTGTGAGTGCCATCGCCGACATACGCGGCCACGATGGAGTGCAAGCCGACTGGAAGGGTTGAGATCGAATATACCGCGTTTCCTGCAGCGTTCAATGTCAGCTTGCTGGCCAGCGTTGATTGCACGCCGTTGAAGGTGTCGGTAATTGTGACCGTGCCTGAAAGCGTGCCGGTGCCGGTGGTTACGTTGACAGTGAAGGTTACGTTCTTGCCAAAGGTTGATGGATTGAGGCTCGAAGTAATAGTGGTGGTCGTTGAGTTAAGCGCCAGGGCGTCGCCAACAATCTCAATGTCGAGCGGCGTGACCGGAGTCTGTTCTGCGACGTCGATGTTGGTGACGAGAGGGTCACCCGCCACGGTGGGCGCAAATACCGCTCCAACCACGCAGGTAGCGCCAACAGCGAGAGGAGTGGTGCTGCAGGTGGTGGTGCCCGCATCCACCTGGGCGTTGGTTTGAGGGGTGATGCTGGTCAGATCAAGCGGCGCGTTGCCAATATCCGCAATGGTGATGAGTTGCGGTTTCGATGTGGAATCGACACGGATTGCATTTGTGCTCGGCGGCGGTAGAAGATCGACAATCGAAAGATTGGTCTGCATCTCCTGCACCCGCATTTGAAGGGTGTCGGCGATATAGAGGTCGCCTTGTCCGTCGAAGGCGAGGCCAACCGGACCGTAAAAGGGGAGCGTAGTGAACGGCGGCGTCGAGGACGCGGTATAAGTCTGGTTCGTGGACTGGCTGATGAAGGTCTCGATATCAAGAGAACCCACGCTCACTTCTCTGATGGCGTTGTTCTGGGTATCTGCAATATAGATGTTCTGAGCTGGGTCAATCGCGATGCCGGAGGGGGCAAACAGCCGGGCACTCGTTGCCGAGCCGCCATCGCCGGAATAGCCGGCAGATCCAACGCCCGCAAAGGTGGTGATAGTACTTGACGAGGTAACAACTCCACCTGTCGCCGCTACTTCGCGCACCCGGTTATTTGTGGAGTCGGGAATGTACATATTTCCCGACGCATCGAACGTGACGGGATACGGATTGTTAAAAATGGCCTGGCCGGCGCTGCAACCATCACCGACCGCATCAGTCTGTGCGCCGCATCCACTGCCGCCGCCGGCGATGGTGGTAATAACGCCGGAAGGCGCAACCATGCGAATTCGATTGTTTGAAGTATCGGCAATGTACAGGTTCCCGGAAACATCAAACGTTACGCCCTGAGGCTGACTCAGATTGGCTGATGTGGCCTGGCAGCCGTCGCCCAGGGGGTCAGTTTTGCTGCCGCAGATTCCGTTCACGTCGCCGGCGAAGACGGTGATGATGCCGGTAACCGCATTTACTTCGCGGACTTCGTTGTTACTCGAGTCGGCAATAAAGAGGTTGCCGGCGCCATCAATAGTTACTCCACCTGGACTGGCGAGAGTTGATTGTGCCGCGGGGCAATTGTCGCCGATGGGATCGGATTGACCGGCGCAGCCGCTTCCGCCGCCTGCGACGGTAATGATGATGCCTGTCGCCGTGCATTTAGATTGGGTGCCTTTGATAATGCCGCTGGTAGCGGCGGCGCAGACCATTCTTACTCGGTTATGCGCGTTGTCGGCGATGTAGAGGTTGCCCGCGCCGTCGAAAGCCACACCAGACGGAAGATAAAGCTCACCACTAAGGGCTGGCCCACCATCGCCAATAATGCCCAGGTAGTCGCCGTCACCGGCGAGGGAAGTTACATATCCGGGGACAAATGCGCCTACTGGGCCAATCCCGGTGCCGTGAATAGTTGTGGACCCCAGCACGTTGCCTCCGCTGTCGAAGACAACGACGGCGCCCATGCGTAGTCCGGGGACCGTCGGAGTGAAAGTAACGCCGACACTGCAGCTTCCAGATGAACTGCTTGTGCAAGTGGTAAGCGCCGCGTCCACGGTGAAGTCAGAATTCGGCTGGCCCAGTGTGAGCACGCTGGCGGTGCTATACGTGCCGCTGAAAGTAACGGGCACGGCCTGGCTGGTTGCGACACCCACGTTCGCATTGGGAAAGGCAGCCTGCGCGCTTGCGGCGGCAGTGCCCAGAAAGAGGGCGGCCAACACAGCAAGGCTCCGCAGGGCGATGCTTCTCCAGGCTGATATTCCTGCTTCGATTGTCATAGGTGAACTCATAAGGCGGGCAAACGAACCTTTTCTTCCACTCATCAAGCACTCCGTGTCCGTAAAACGGACGTAACACGATCTTCGGATCGGCAAGCGCGGGCGCGGTCTCAGTACGACCGACAAGCCGGGCATGCTGCCGATTCGCCTTACAAGGCAACCTTGGGACTTGGTCTAAATATCCGGCGTAACATTGCAAACGGTGACTAATGCTCGCATATATATGCCCAATGGGCCATAGGAAAGAGGGCAATATGACTCTAAAGATGTACCTCAGGCGCTGATTTTCATCGAATGTGTTCAAAAGAGCACATCGTGGACGGAGGCAACGCACATAGACTTGGGCAGGGCCGGGTGCTACAGAAAAAGCTGAGGGTGCTAAAGAGCGCGGCCGTAGTTCAGATATATAGAGGTCGGCGCGGCGAGTTTACGGGCTCGCGACGTTGCCCACGGACTATCGCCCATCGCCGACCGCAGTCAAGAAAGCGAAATGCGCTATTCTTATAGAGTGCGCCCGTAGCTCAGCTGGATAGAGCGAACGCCTCCGGAGCGTTAGGTCGGGAGTTCGAATCTCTCCGGGCGCACCATACTTCCCTGATCCTCCCCTTCGTTCAGGATTTCACCTGCGGGCTAGCCAGCATTTCAGGGGTTCTGATAGCCGCGCTTTTCGCTTGTCAACCCCTGCTCCTGTCTCTCTCCCATCCGACCATCATTCAAAACGACTTAGTTAATGCTCCGCCCTGCGGGATAATACCCGAGCCGCTATATCCTGAAGCTTGAAGCGGGCTTTTAAGACTGAAGTTGGGGACTGAGAAGACAAACCCGGCAGCGCAGCGGCCATAACTCCTTTAGATTCCATCTCTTGTGGCAACTCGCTGATTCTAAAGCTGGTTAACATAGAAGCAAGCAGCTAACCGCATGAAAACAATCAAGTTATTTACAGAGACATTCAAAAACAATTATCCCGGCGGCCAGGTCATTGGGCGGCCACCCAGCAGATGCAGGTGCAGGTGATCGACAGTTTGGCCGCCTTCTTCGCCCACGTTGGTTACGATTCGATAACCACGCGTAAGGCCTTTGGATCGTGCAATTTCCGCAGCCACAGCCATCAGGTGGCCGAGGAGTTCCTCGTGCTGCCGGCCTGCAGCATGAACCGAATCCAGGTGCTCCTTTGGCACCACCAGCACATGCACTGGCGCTTTGGGGCTGATGTCGGCGAAGGCGTAAGCCAACTCGTCCTGGTAGACGGGCGTCGACGGAATCTCACCACTAACGATCTTGCAGAATAAGCAGCTCATAGCGACAACAGTATAGAGGACACCGGGTAGCCGCAATTAGCTGGTATGGTCGAGCACGATCTTCCAGCCATCGGGACCTTTGTGCCAAACCAGCGAGAATATGCCGTCATCTTTGGTGGCTGTACCCTTTTGGGTACGCTCAAGATGGAAATTGCCGGTCACCACCGCGTATTCGACAGCGCCACAGGAGGCGGACAGCAGCCGTATCTGCAGATTCGAGAAGGTGAGCGTGCCCATTTGAGCGGCATTGGTGTAGTTGGCCTCGTAGCGCTTGAGAATTGGCTCATATCCCTTGTTGACCCTACTGCCGACGAAAGTAGTTTCGGGCGAGTTCTCGTAAGCCAGCATGAACCCGGCCACGTCGCCTTTGTTCCACGCAGCCACCTGCGCGTTCATCGCGGCGCGAAGGGCGGCATCGTCGTCGGTGGCCTGCGCAGAGCTCCATACGGCAGTACCGATCATTATCAAAACCAGTAGGATTCTTCGCATCGATAACGCCTCCGCAGTCAGCTTACAATGACCGCATGGCGTCTTCTTTTCGAATCGTTCACACCGTCTGCTCGCACGATTGCCCCGACTCGTGCGCGGTGCTGGTAACGGTGGACGAGACAGGGCGCGCCATCAAGGTTGCCGGTGACCCGTCGCAGCCGGTGACGCAGGGATTTTTGTGCGGCAAGGTTGCTAAATATCTTGACCGCGTGTATTCGCCGGACCGGATTTTGTATCCGCTGAAGCGCAAGGCCGGCGTGGCCAAGGGAGCGCTTACCAAGGGCCGCGAACGCGACGCCTTTGAGCCCGTCAGTTGGGACGAGGCGCTGGACACGATTGCCGCCCGGCTGAAGGCGACGAGCGATGCATATGGGCCGGAATCGGTTTTGCCATACAGCTACGCGGGCACGATTGGCGTGCTCGGATTCGGGTCGATGGACCGGCGATTCTTTCATCGGTTGGGTGCAAGCCGGCTGGACCGCACAATATGTTCTGAGGCCGGTGGGCAGGCGTGGAACCTGGTATACGGCAAGAAATTCGGCACGGCGACGGAGGACTTCAGGCTGGCCAAGCTCATCATCGCGTGGGCCTCAAATGTGCATGGCAACAATGTGCACCTATGGCCAATGATTGAAGATGCGCGGCGCAACGGCGCCCGGCTCATCGTGATCGATCCCTACCGCACGCGCACGGCTGCGCTGGCCGACTGGCATATCGCTATCCGCCCGGGAACCGACGCGGCGCTGGCGCTGGGAATGATGCACGTGATTTTGCGCGAGGGGCTTGAAGACCGCGCCTACATTGACGAATTCACTCACGGCTTTGATGGGCTGGCGGACCGCGTGCGCGACTATACGCCTTGCCGCGTTGCGGAGTGGACCGGAATGACGGCTGGTGAAGTGGAGCAACTTGCGCGCGAGTACGCGACTACGCGGCCCGCTGCGATCCGCATGAATTACGGCGTGCAGCGCAGCGAAAACGGCGGCACCGCTGCTCGCTCTATTGCCATGCTGCCCGCGCTCACAGGCGCGTGGAAGCATCGCGGTGGAGGCGGAGTGCTTTCAACCTCAGGCGCATTCGCGTGGAACAAGCTGCCCGTGGAACGGCTCGATCTGCAGCTTGCTTCGCCGATTGGCCGCCAGGCGCGACTGGTGAATATGTGCGAGCTGGGTTATGCGTTGAATGAGCTGGGGAGAGAAGACAGCGAACAGGTCGAAGACTCGCCGTGGCGAGGATCAGGAATCATGGATCAGAAGAGCGCGGGACCGGCGGTGCATGCGCTGTTTGTGTACAACTCGAATCCCGCAGCGGTTGCGCCCAATCAGACTGCTGTCTTGCGCGGCATGGCTCGCGAGGAACTGTTCACCGTGGTGCACGATCTGTTTTTTAACGACACAACAGACTACGCGGATTTCATTTTGCCCGCGACGACGTTTCTTGAGCACACCGACATTCAAGGTGCGTACGGACACTATTTTGTGCAGCTTTCAAAGCAGGCGATCGAGCCGCTAGGTGAATCGCGCTCGAACGTGTGGCTCTTTGGGCAGTTGGCGCAGCGCATGGGCTTCACCGAGCCGTGCTTCCACGACACGCCCGAGGAGATCATCCGGCAGGCGCTGGCCATTGGAGCGGACGGCCATTCAGCCAACTCGGGCATGGAACACATCACATTTGAAGATTTGGAGCGCGAGGGCCACATACCACTGGCCATTCATCGCGACCCCGAGGGTCAGCCGTTTTTGCCTTATACGAGCGGGTCGTTCGCAACACCGAGCGGCAAAATCGAATTCTATTCTGAGACATTGGCCGCGGCTGGCCAAGACCCGCTGCCAGCGTTTGCGCCCCCGGCAGAATCGCGCTGGGGCGAACTGGCGAAGAAGTATCCGCTGGAGCTGTTGCCGCGCAAGGCCGACAACTACATGAACTCGACCTTCGCGAATCTCGACGGCCATCGCAAGATGGAGGCGCGCACCAGCAGGAAACTTGAAATACATCCACTGGACGCGCAGTCCCGCGCGATCAATGAAGGCGATGCGGTGCGCGTGTTTAACGATCGCGGCACTCTGCGGCTGACGGCGATGCTCAACGAGAAGTTACCGGCAGGCGTGGTTGCAGCGCGGCTCGACTGGGCCAAGCTGAATGGCGACGGCGCCAACGTGAACGCGCTCACCAGCGAGCGGCTCACCGACATCGGCGCCGGGGCTACGTTTTATTCCACGCTGGTTGAAGTGGCGAAGGCGTAGGTTTTGTGCCGATGTCTGATCGATCCCAATTCTCGCTTCGCCTCGCGACGGAAGACGACATCCCTGCGCTACGTGCGTTGGTTGAAGCAAGTGTTCGAGGCTTGCATGCGGACGACTACACACAAGCGCAGATTGAAGGCGCGCTTGGCACCGCGCTTGGCGTCGACTCACAACTGATTCGCGACCGAACTTTCTTTATTGCGGACGCGCCCGCTGATGCCGCGGACGGCCCGATGACGATGGCCGGATGCGGAGGATGGTCGAATCGAAAAACGCTATTTGGGGACGACCGCCGGCCTGGCCGCGAGCCCGACTTACTCGATCCAGCGATGGACGCGGCCAGAATACGCGCTATTTTTGTTCATCCGGCGTATGCGCGCCAAGGCCTCGGAAGCCTCATTCTGGCACGCGTGGAGGCTGAAGCTGTTAATGCCGGCTTTCGCCGATTCGAGATGGGCTCAACACTTACGGGCGTCAAACTTTATCGGCTGAGAGGTTATCGAGAAGTAGGACGCATTGATGTGCCTCTCGCCAATGGCGAAGTTGTTGCCGTTGTGAAGATGGTAAAGAGGGTAGAATGAGGCCGGCTGTGTGCCGGCTCCTCGCGCTACTTTACCAGCTCGGCGACTACCTGGATCTCAATTTTCCCTGCGCCATTCGGGGAATCAAGCGACCCCAGCATCTGCGGCTTGCCTTCAACCAGGGTCGAAGATCCATCAAATACCGCCTGGCGTATCGCGGGGTCCTGGATTCCCACGTTCGACTTCTCGTCTGAAACGCTCGATTGCGCGACCTTGGCGCGCAAGTGCATCCCTTCGCCCGAACTATCGAGCCAGGCGTCAATGCTGAGGCCAGTGTCGATATATTGAAACTGGGTGTTGGCTTTGGATGTCTGGTCATCGAAGCTTCCCGTCATGATGGGAACCTTGCTGCCCAGCTTGACCTCACTCTTGCCGCCTACCTCAACCACCATGGCGATATGCTGTGAGCCGGCTGAGTTGGCGGAAGCGTTCTGATTCAAAGTGAAGGTGAGGCGGTAAGTTTTGGATGGGTGGTCGATATCGGCGATGATGCGCTGCGCGAGTTGAAGATCGTCGGCCGTGCCCAGAATCGAAATCGCGTTCTGTGATCCGACGCGATAGATTCTGGCGCGAGGCAACATGTTTCGCAGATCGGTCACCGTGTCGTTTTCAGCATCCTGCGCGGCGTTGATCAGGTTAAAGGTCCGATACTGCTGCGGTTCGGAAGGTGCAGCGGACTTGGTTTGGGCGGGCTGGTCCTGTGCTACGGCGCGTGGCGCGCATGCGATAAGTGTAAGCGTAGAGAGCAAACAGGCAGAGATCAAGTGTCTGCCTGTTGGTGCGGCAGTTAGTGTCATGGATCGCCTCTCGTAAATGATGTTCTGAAAGAATGTGCGCGATTGACGCCCCCGGCTGCGCGCTGCGCTCTTCCAATCACACAGACGCCGCAATTTGATGATCGCTCGAAAAATGTGCGGGCGAGATGAGGACGAGCCCCTTCAAACGTTGTTCTTTGCAGGCAGATCTAGAACTCAACTTGCACGCGGCGCAGACCGCGCGCGGCGTTTGCGAGGTAGATTGCGTTTGCCTGGCGCAGATCTTCCAGGCTTAAGACTTGCTCTTCAATATCGGTGCGCGTTTCGAGCAAATGACGGCGATAGACGCCCGGCAGAAGACCGCAATCGATTGGCGGCGTAAACAGCTTTCCATCTTTCTCGATGAACACATTGCTGATGGCGCCTTCAGTGAGCTCGCCGCGGAGGTTGAAGAAAAGTAAGTCGTCGAGGCCTTCGCACTGGACCTGCTCATAAGCTCGCGTATACAAATCCCGCGCAGTGGTTTTGTGGAAGAGCATACGGTCGGTGGGATCGGTGCGGCCTTTCCCAATCCTCACCCTGCCCACGCGGTCAGGATCGAACTGGGTGAGTGGCTGATGCGTTATGTCGAACTTGCCGTTGCGATCGAGTAGCAAGCGCACGCGTTGTTTTGAAGCCGCAGCAAACTGCTGCGAATAGTTTTCGAGGGCCGCGCGAACTTCGTCGCGATTCACCGCGAAATCGAAGTAGTCGGCAGAATCTATCAGCCGGTCGAGATGCAATTCAAGCAGTGGATACGCGCCCTGCCACAACATAGTCTCGATCAATGAGAACTGCTCATTGACGTCGCCTCGCGCAGTGGTGAGGAACTCCGCTTTCAGCAGGCACTCGCGGTATTCATCGGATGCCGCCGAGTCAATCACCACGCCGCTGCCGGTGCCCATGGTTCCTGCGTTGCCGTTGAGCTCAAGCGTGCGGATGGCAACGTTGAAGACAGTGCGACGGGGCGAGAAGAATCCGATTGCGCCGGTGTAAACACCGCGTTGCGAGTCTTCAAGCTCGGCGATCAACTGCATCGCGCGCACCTTGGGCGCGCCGGTGATCGAGCCGCAAGGAAAGAGCGCGCGAAAGATGGACTCGCATGTCGGGTCGTCGCGCAGTTCGGCGGTGACCGTTGAGGTCATCTGCCAGAGCGTGGGGTAGCGCTCCACTGAGAACAGTTTGTCAGCCCGCACCGATCCGAACTTTGCGATGCGGCCAAGGTCGTTGCGCAGCAGATCGACAATCATCACATTTTCGCTGCGGTTCTTGGGGTCGGCGTGGAGCCACTGGGCGCGCTCGCGGTCTTCGCTGTTGAAACGGCCGCGGCGCGCCGTGCCCTTCATGGGCCGGGTGGTGATACGGCGATTCTCGTCGATCTCGAAAAAGAGTTCCGGAGAAAAGCTCAGAATTTTGTGGTCCGGTTCAGCATGGACAAACGCGCCGTAGCGAGCTGGCTGCTTTAGCCGCAAAAGCGCATAAAGCTCTGCGGCGTCGCCTTCGACATGCAATCTCCATGGGGCTGTAAAGTTCAATTGGTATACGTCGCCGGCACGAATCCATTCGTGAATTGCGTCGATGCGCTGCGCGTATTCTTCTTCGCCTATTGTGAATTCCGCATCGGCGGATAAGCCGGCATTTGAGTCATCTTCGGCTGATTTCGCGATGAGTTGATCGCGGAACTCCTGCAGTTTTGCTTGAATCTGCTGAGGCGGCTCGTCGATGAATTGCCCGGTCGCGCTATCAATGCGGTAGCCGCGCTCGTAGATTCCGAACCATGCGTGCGCGCCTTGTTGCACTTCATTTTTCCGGCCTGAAACGGCGGGCTCAAACCATGCGCCACATTCGTAATTGAAAAATCCAGCCGCGGATTGTCCCACCCGCAAAGCGTCTTCGATGGCCGCAAACAGGGCCGGCAGTTCTTGCGCGCTGCGCGCCTGGCACACACGCAAAGGAGCCGTGAACAATTGCGTCCACGGCTCCTCGTTTGACTCGTATTTTTGCGGCTTCGCGCCTTCGAGCAGCACCGTAGCCGGTGTGTCATTCACCAGTGCGTAAATCTCCGCGGGGAATGCGGAAAGGCGCTTCATCGAACCATGAATTATTTCACCGTCAGCGCCAGGGTTGTGGTGTTGGAGATTGAGGTGACTCCGTTGCTGGACTGCGCGGTGATGGTGATGGTGTAGTTGCCTGCCGGTGTTGCCGGAGTTGGGCCGGGGCCGTGGTTGCGGTAGTAGTAGAGCGGGTTGCAGCCGGTCATGCCGAGAGACACAACAATCCCAACCAGAGCCACCAGCGCCATGCGATTAAGAAACGCGCGACGCCGTTTGCCGAAGGCGAGCCCGCCAATGCCGAGCAGGCCGGGCAGCAGAAGCGCCCATGCAACGGTGCGCAAGTTTGAGCTGGGCCCCACATTCATTGCGCCGGTCGGGTTGCTTGCAGCCTGAGTTTCAAGCAGCATTGAACTGGTTGGCGGGCAGCTTGCCGGCGCCGACCCCGTAGGGCAGGTAGCCGGGGTGGTGGCCAGAATCTCAACGCTTTCAGGCGTGAATGTGCACGACGTCTCGTTGGGAAGGCCCGAACATGAGAGCGTGACAAACATCGGTGCGGTGAGCGTGGCGTTATTCTCGGGCGTCACGGTGATCAGCGCCGTTCCCGTGGCGCCAGGGATGAGCGTCATTGGCAAGGTAGTGGGGGATACCGGCGCAAGGCTCAAGCCGAAGTCGGGCTGGCCGTTGGTAGTTCCCGAAGCTGGGGCCACCTGCGATTTTGACTCCCGATGCGAGGCGTCGCCAAGGTACACGGCGCGAAGCTGGTGCTCGCCGCCTGGGAGGGTGACTGTGCTGTGTGCCTGGCCTGAGACGTCGAGGGCGGCCTCAGCGCGGATGAGGGTTCCGTCTTCAATGGCCACAACGCCGCTTGCGGGCTGGCCGTCGGCGCCAATGACGCTGACCTGGATGGTGGCCTGGGTGCGACCGCTCTGGTCGCTGGTGGCCACATTCAGGGTGGTAAAAGTAGCGATTGCCTGCGCGGATGCCGCCGCCGGCAACGCGGCAAGCGCCATACCCAGCCAGGCAATCCCTTGAAGCCGCAGTATGCGGCTGCCTATTTTTCTCACGTGCTCCTGCTCCAAAAGCGGTTCTCTTTCGCCCATCTGGCGTGGCATTGAGTGAAGCTTCATTGTATCTGGCCAACCCTTGAAGCGGCCACCCAACCGGTACGTCCGGGGCCTGGCGGGGCCGCAAACTGTTTCCGTCTCGCAATTTTCAGTTTTTCAGCTCCCTAGATGGACGGCTCAGGAGGCAATCGGTAAGTTTCATAGACTTGGAAGGCGCAGCCGGGCTTTCTCGCACCCCTGCAGGTGCAGAAATGCTATGCTTTTGCGCATCGAAGGTTCTTTATTCTCAACGGCGCCTGAACCAGCGGCCGAGAGTGACCTATGAAGGCTTGCCCTGTTCCAACCCGTCTGACTTCGCAGCGCCTGTCTCCGGCGCAGCGTCTGCTCAATTGCGCCTGGCAGGCCGTGCCTGGAGTTTTGCTGGTTGGGGCCATGGCCGTCCTGAGCCAAACGCCCGCTCAGCCAGCCGGCCAAACGGCGAAAAAGGTCGTTTATCCAGCGACGATCGTGGTTTCTTGCGACATACCTTGCAGGTGGGCTGTTAATGGCAAATCTCATGGCTCGATCGACGAAGGCAAAACCGCATCTGCCGGGGTTCCGTTGGGTGAGTACCAGGTGGAAGCTCAGACCCTGGACGGGCTCGACCAGGCTCAGCAGCAGATCGACATAACGGAAAAGGGCCAATCTACGGTGAAGTTTGAACTGGAGCCATTGCGCAACGCGCGTGTGAACCTGGAGCAGCAGGCCAACGCGGCTCGACCGGCCGAGCAGGCTTACGAGGAAGGCCAGATGCTGGCCGCGCAACAACAATTCGATCGGGCACGCCCACTGCTTGAGCAGGCATGCAATGGCGGAAGCGCGAACGCCTGCGCCAGCCTGGGATATATGTATGACGCACCGCAAGGCGTGGCACAGGATTACCAGAAGGCAAGCGTTTTTTATGGCAAGGCGTGCGCCCTGAATGTGGTTGCAAGCTGCACCAGCCTCGGCATTCTTTATGAATATGGGCATGGCGTCACCAAGGACTACGTTCAGGCGCGCGCCAATTACCAGAAAGGCTGCGACGCAGGATATCCGAGTGGCTGCAGCTACATGGGCGACCTCTACCTGAGGGGACATGGAGTCCCAAAAGATGTGGCACAGGGACGGCAGCTTTTGCAGAAGGGCTGCGACCTGGGTGACAAGTGGGGTTGCGATGAACTGAAGCCGAAACCATGACGCGTAGTTTGTCCGCGTGTGTCCCATCCAGACAATAGCGCACGGATCTTGTTTCCTCGTTCTCTTGTTCCCTTGTTCCCTCGCTCCCTGTCTCAAGCGCTATCCTTGTCTGGCTGAGGATTTCTCGCCATGGATTCGACTGATTCCGCTACTCCCCGCCCGCAACTCGCGCACCTTACCGCTGTGCTCGATGAACTTCGCGCCAGGGGCACACACTTTAAACTGCGCGTGCTCGATGACCAGCAGGCGCCGGTTTGCCACTACGACGGCAAAGAAGTAATCAATCTGGCCAGCAACAACTACCTGGGCCTGGCCAACCACCCCAAGCTGATTGAAGCGGCCATCAATGCCACGCGCGAGTTCGGCGTGGGCTCGGGTGCGGTGCGCACCATCGCTGGCACCATGCGCATCCACATGGATCTCGAGGAAAAAATTGCGCGCTTCAAAAATGTCGAGGCGTGCGTGGTCTTCCAGAGCGGCTTTGCGGCCAATGCCGGCACGGTCAGCGCCATTCTCGGCAAAGAAGACTTCATCCTTTCTGACGAGTTGAACCACGCCAGCATTATTGACGGCGCGCGGCTTTCGCGGGCAAAAATCAAGGTCTTTCGCCATAAAGATGCCAACCATTGCGAAGAACTACTCCAGGAGTTGGAAAAAGAGCCGGGCCGCAAGCTGGTGATTACCGACGGCGTTTTCAGCATGGATGGCGACATTGGGCCGGTGGACAAGCTGGCGCGCCTTGCCGAAAAATACGGCGCCATCATGATGGTTGACGATGCGCACGCCTCAGGCGTGCTTGGGCGTAACGGGCGCGGATCAGTGGATCACTTTGGCATGCACGGCAAGGTGGATGTGCAGGTCGGCACGCTCTCAAAAGCCATCGGCGCGCTGGGCGGCTACGTTTGCGGGACGAAAGATTTGATTGATTATCTCTACCATCGTGCGCGGCCGTTTTTGTTTTCAACTTCGCACCCACCGAGTGTGGCGGCAACGTGCATTGCAGCATTCGACATGCTTGAGGCTGAGCCTGAGCGCATTCAGCGGCTGTGGGACAACACGCATTATTTTCAGGGCGAGCTGGCGGGCGCGGGATTCAATGTCGGCGGAGTCACCACGCCGGCAACGCAGACGCCGATCACTCCGATCATTGTCGGTGAAGGCCGCGCAGCCATGGACTTCAGCCGAGCATTGTTTGATGAGGGCGTGATGGGAACGGGCATCGCGTTCCCGACTGTGCCCGAAGGCAAGGCGCGCATCCGCGCCATTGTTACCAGCGAGCACACCCGCGCGCAGCTTGATCAGGCACTTGAGACGATTGAGCATGTGGCCAGGCGGATGGGGATTCTAGGATAGGAAGTTATGATCGCTCATTTGCGCGGCAAGCTCATCTACAAGCAACCCGGCCAGGCTATTGTTGAGGCTGCCGGCGTTGGCTACGACGTCACCATCAGCGTGCCTACGTTCACCGCGCTACCGTCGGTGGGAGCCGAAGCATCGCTGCACATCTACACGCAGGTGAGCCAGGACCAGATTGCGCTCTTCGGGTTTTTGGAGATGCAAGAGAAGCGGCTGTTTGAGCGGTTGATTACGGTCAGTGGCGTGGGACCTAAGCTGGCCATCAAGATGCTTAGCGGGCTTTCGGTGGAGCGCACTGTGCAAGCCATTCGTGGGCAGGACCACGCGCAGCTTACTCGCATTCCCGGCGTGGGCAAAAAGCTGGCCGAGCGGCTGGTGGTTGAGCTGAAAGACAAGCTGGATGATTTTGCCGTTGCACCTACGCAGGCCACGGTGCAGGGAGCGGCGGTGGATGATGTGCTGTCAGCGTTAACTAATCTCGGCTATCAGCGCCCGGCGGCGGAGAAGGCGATTGAGCAGGCGATTGCAAAAGATGCGGCGCTGGCTGGAGATTTCGATGGGCTGTTCCGTGGGGCGCTGAAGGTGATTCGGTGAAAAAGCAGCTTTTAGCTCCTAGCTTCTAGCCGTTAGCTTCTTCGGGTTCTTGCTGATAGCGATGCCACGGCTCTTCGGGAGAATTGCGCTCGGCGTACCATCCGAGCGGCAGGTCCGCGAGCTCGGCCAGAGTCGGGTCCTTTTCAACTACGTGATGAAGGCATGCCAGCTTCGGTCCGCCGTTCTCTATTCCGGTCTCCCCTAGAATCTGCCATGCACCGTCCGAAAGGTCGTGCGTCACGAAAGTTACCCATTCTGTACCTTCCTGGATCGCCGTCGAGATAAACACCTTGGTGTGCGGCGGAACGGAAAACTTCCAGTCGGCGAATTTACCGCTTTCATCAACCGAATCCCAGAAGTCTCGCTCCACTTCAGTGAAAGGGGCTTCTGGTTGCATCATCGGCTGCACGAATCGTCGATCAAAGCCCACTTCCTCTGGGAACCTGTTGTTGAGATCTGGGTATATTGCCTGCAGCACCGGATAGTCGGTTCCGTCGTAATACCAGTTGGCCCAATTCATTAGATGCTTTATCCACTTTGGATCAACCGGGCGGAATTCGCAGTCGACATTGCCGATTAGGTCGGCATGGCGTCCTTGAGTCAAATCGGTACCGGAGCGAAGGAGCTTCGCTGCCTGATTCAGGCAGGCCTGCGCCGTAGAGAATTTGAGTCCGACGGTAATCAGATCGGGCTTGCTGCATGTGTCGTACACGCCGATGGTGTACGTCCAGCTCATATCATCTTTGCAGTCTCGCCCGACTGATATTACAGAGCATCCATACTTTTCGATCTGACCAATCGTCCCTTCGTCGGTAGGATGCAGGGCTGTAGCGCGCCATTTGCGGGTGCGCTCGGTTTCGAATTTGTTTGCATTATCAGTCAATACGAATCCTTTGAGGAACTCCTTACGCATGATACCCGAGCGTCGATTCATCTAGGAGGCGAATTCGGTAAACTTCTATTGCCATGACTCCGAAGAAATCCGCCGCACCCGCCGCTGCACTTCCCTACTTTCGCCCTGAGGCGCTTACGTTTTTGCGCAACCTGACGAGGCACAACGACCGCGAATGGTTCACTCCGCGCAAGGCACAGTTTGAGGCTGAGCTGAAAGAGCCGATGCTGGCCGTGGTTCGCAAGATTACTGACGCCATGATGGACTTTGCGCCTGCGTTTATTCGGCCCGCGGAGAAGAGCGTGTTTCGCATCTATCGCGACACGCGCTTCAGCAGCGACAAGCGGCCTTACAAAACGCACGTGGCGGCGTGGTGGTTGCACACGGGGCTCGAGAAGACTTCAGGGGCGGGGTATTACTTTTCAGTCAGCGCGAAAGAGATGGTGATTGCGGCCGGCAGCTACATGCCTGACAAGGATCAGCTTTCGCAGATTCGGCACTGGCTGCTTGATCACCATGTCGAATTTAGAAAACTGCTTGCGAGTCCCAAAGTGAAAAAGACGTTTAACGAATTTGAGGGCAATGCGCTTACTCGGCCGCCCAAGGGGTTTCCTGGCGAGCATCCTGGGATGGATCTGATTCGGTGCAGGCAGTGGGGGCTGGCGGCTACGCTGCCGGCTGACACTGCGCTCAAGGCGGATTTGGCGGCGATCGTTGTTCGGTACTTCGAGATTGCGGCGCCGATTGTTGATGCGCTGAATAAGCCGATTGCGGCGGCGCAGGCGCCGAAGAGAAAAGTGATGTTTGGGCTGCGGTGAGGCTGGTTTCTCGGGTAGGCCGCAGCTCTGACCAGGTTCTTATTTATTTTCGAGGGCGCAAGTGAGGGTCGGGAGAGGCTGCGGAAAAACTCAGTCTCGATGCTGTTTTGAAAGGGCACGGATTTATCCGTGCCGCTAAGCCCAATGAAAAAGGCCCGGCTTTAGCCGCCGAGGGATGGTTTCGTTCGCCCCCGAATATTTCTTGGAGTTTTTCCGCAGCCTCGGGAGACCGGCGGTACAAGAAGTTTGCTTGTCGCGAAACACCGCGTCAATTCAGGGTTTTTGGCAGCTTCAAGAGGCAAAATCGGCCAAAAACGGCTAAAAACCGAGAAAAATCGGCAATAACCCCATAAAAACTGTGGAAATCGGGCTTTAACCCTTGACTTTACCCCGTTCAAAGTCGCATTGTAACCATCGGCAGGGTTCTCAAAGAACCGCATGAATACAGGGTTTTCGTGATTCGGCGTTCCCTATTCGCACTTCCCTCCATGCGGTTAATTGAGCGGTTCCGCAGTTGTTGTAGCCGTTTCGGGCATTAGTGCGGGGTGGATTTTTCTTAAGGAAAAATCCACTTGGCGGTGAGGGCTTCGAGACACAGTAACTGCGGAACCGCTACCGCCCGTCAACCAAGGCAGCCCCGAGGGCTCGCCCAGAAGGAGAAACAATACATGGCAACTGGACTGACCAAGACCGCCCTTACCCGGCAGATGGCAGAGAAGCTCGAACTGACCAACAAGCAATCGGCTGCTTTCCTCGACCTGCTGGCCGAGACCGCAATCAAGGAAACGAAGAAGAACGGCGTGTTCGTAATTCCCGGCATCGGCCGCCTGGTGAAGGCAGAGCGCAAAGCCCGCATGGGCCGTAACCCGCAGACCGGCGCGGCGATCAAGATCAAGGCGAAGACGGTTGTAAAGTTCCGCGTGGCGAAGGCTGCGAAGGACACGATTGCGCCCCCGAAGAAGTAATTCGGAGTTGGGTGCGCAGAAGGAGAGGCCGCGGCCTCTCCTTTTGCTTTTGCTTGAAACAGAATGAGCCGCGCGCGGGGCCGCATTCATCAATTCAGTTATGGCTTCTTCCCCGATCGGCGCCTCAAACGTTGCGCTTGCAGGTCTTCCTGCGTCGCGCGGATCTTCAATCCAGTTGCTGCTGCGGCTTGAGGGGTTCGGTGTGGCGGCAGTATCCGCGCTGTTGTATGCACGCACCGGCGTGAGCTGGTGGCTGTTTGCGGTGCTTTGGCTTGTGCCCGATCTTTCAATGCTGGGCTATCTCGCTGGATCGTGCCGCGGCGCGCGGGTCTATAACGCAGTGCATACGTATGTGGGGCCGGTGGTGCTGGGTGTATGCGCCTATTTGCTGCACGCAAACGCAGTGGCAGTGGCGATTGCAATTATCTGGGCAAATCACATTGGCGTGGATCGATTGCTGGGCTACGGACTGAAGTACGGCGATGGATTCGGCTTTACACACCTCGGGCGAACTGGGAAAGAACCCCGCTGAAGGTCACGCGGTCTGAGATTCTTTAACCTTCCGAGCGCTTAGGAAGATGGCGCGCACGAGCAGCGCAAATCCGAGCCCGATAAGCGCGGACCGCTCCCAGGACAGGTGGAACCACTCAAAGGCAACGGCGCAGAACGCCAGAAACGCCAGGGTGGGGATGAGTGCTTTCATGAGCCCGCGTGCAATGAGCGAGGCTACGAAACTGATGAAGATTCCTTCGAGCATCAACTGGTGGTCGTAGCGCCATGCCAAACCGGCGAGCGTAATGAATACGCCGATGGGGAAAAGCTCAGTGAAGATTGCGGTGAGCCAATGCGGTTTGTTGCCGGCCGCCAGCAGGCTGCCGCTCCGGTGGGGGATGAAGCGCGGCACAGTGAGCAGGTATTCGCGATAGGGCTCGCGCAGCGTTGCAGTGAGGAATGCCTCTTCTCCGAGCGTAAGGCGCAGGTAGAAAAGCGTGATTAAAGCGATCGCGAACAGCGCGCCGGTGGGGGGCATCACCAGCGCCGCGGCAGCCAGGGTGAACCAGGAACCAACATAGAGCGGATTTCGCATGTAACGAAAGGGTCCGTCGGCCATTACTCCGCCGGCCAGCATTCTGGAATCTTGAACAGTGGCGTAGCCGAGGTAGGCCGCGCCCCACACGCGCAGCGCCGCGCCGATGAGGCCCAATAGCCCACCTATCGCGATCAGCGCCGGTATTGCGTAGGTAAAGCGCAACAAGCCTGCGCGGCTGGATTCGAGCGCCAGCCACTCAAGCAGCGAGATTCTCTTGCCCAGGTCCGCTTCGCCGATCCATGGCGCCCAGAAGCCAATGAATACGATCACGGCGATGATCAGTATCCGCAGACGAAATTCAAGCTCGCTTGCCCGCATGTTCTTGCTCCGCTGCCGAGTTTATCACCCGGCAAACGGAGCGTGTGTGAAGTTGTGGGCCAAACGTGATTGCAAGTATCTTGTGCTAATCGGCGCGCAGGGCTTCCATGGGGTCGACCGCGGCTGCGCGCCGCGCCGGCAAATAGGAGGCCAGTGCGGCTACCAGGCATAGAAACCCCGCGGCCACCAGGTAGATGAGCGGGTCGAAAGCGTTTCCGCCCAGCAGTTTCGCGTTGGTGCCCATCGCTGAGTTTGTGAACGACGCGCTGGCTACGGTTCGTGCAAGACCAACGGCCAGCGCCGCACCAGCCACGAGGCCCATTGCGGTGAGAGCAAGCCCCTGCCGCAACACCATCTGCAATACGTGCGCCGGCTGCGCCCCCAGCGCCATGCGCACGCCGATTTCCTGGGTGCGCTGCGCCACAGAGTATGCCATGACGCTGTAGAGGCCCACGGCAGCCAGCAGCATGGCGATCAGCCCCAGCAACGTCATCAGGCTGGCCGCAACTTTTTGTGGATAGAGCGACGCTCCGATGAATTCCTTGAGCGGGGCAGCATCAAACACCGTTACGTTAGGGTCGATCGCGCGAGTTTGCGCACGCAGCGTTGAGAGAATGCTGTCCGGGTCGCCATGGGCGCGCACGTAGAAGGCGAGGTTCATATCCTCGCGATACACCTGCCGGAACGGCACATAGAAGTACGGCGTGGCCGCCTCGCCCAGGTAGTGGTATTTGCTGTCTTTTGCAACTCCCACCACGCGGAACCAATCGCCCCATCCATGAATCTTCTTTCCGATCGGGTTGCGGCCGTAGAAAAACCGCTGGACAAATGCCTGGTTCACGATCATCACGCTGGGCGCGTTTTCGTTATCTTGATCGCTAAAGTTGCGTCCCTCTACAACGGGAATCCGCATCAACGGCAGGTAGCCGGGCGAGATGACGTTGCGGAAAATGCTCATATTTTCGTTGGGCTGCGGCGCGTAACCTTCCACGCGCAATTCCTCCCACCAGCTTGGCTCAAATCCCAGCGGCACACCGTCGGAGTAGGCTACATCGGTCACGCCCGGCACGCTTTGCATTCTATCCTCGAGGCGGCGGCAAAATTCTTTGCGCTGAACCAGGTTGTAACCGTTGGTGGAGAGATAGAACTGATTCAACAGCACGTGGTCGGGATCAAAGCCGGGATTGATGCGCAAAGTCTGCTCAAAGCCGCGTGCAAACAACCCCGCGCCAACCAGCGCAACCAGCGCCAGCGCCACTTCGCAGGCCACCAGCACCGAACGCAGCCGGTTGCGTCCCCGGCCCGCAGCTCGGTTGCGGCCGCCTGCATTAACCCGCCGGTTCAGATCAAGCCGGCTCACGTGGAGCGCGGGCATAAGCCCGGCCACCAGCGCGCAAAACAGGCACACGCCCGCAACGAAGCACAGCACGGCAAGATCGGGCCGCGTATCCATGGCCACCAGAAGCTGCATGGGACCTGGGGGCATGAGGTACTTAAGCGCATGGCACGTCCACGGGGTCACGGCCAGTCCCAGCGCCGCACCTGCACCGGCAAGCAGCAGGCTCTCTGCCAAAACCTGCCGCACGATGCGCCCGCGGCCCGCGCCCAGAGCAAGTCGCGCGCTGAACTCTTTTTCGCGCACGGTCGCGCGAGCCAGCAGCAGGTTGGCGACATTGGCGCACACAATCAGCAGCACCAGCACGCAAACGCCCATCAGGATGCGCAGCGGCCCTATCAACAATCCCTGCGGCCCGTGCGGCGACTTTGACAGCGGCAGCAGCGTGGCGCTCATGCCTTCGCTTACGTCGGCGTTCAGAATCGCCATTCGGTCTGCCAGAGTCTTCAGCTCCAGCCGCGCCTGCTCAAAAGTGACGCCACGCTTGATGCGCGCTATGCCCAGCATGTTGCGGTTGTGACGGTCTCGCAGCATCCACGGCTGGACGCCATTGAGCACCGGCTGCTCCATGTAGGGAACCCAAACGTCGAACGCCATAACAGGCATCGAACCATGAAACGCAGACGGAGCGACGCCCACGATGGTCAGCTCATGCTGATTGATATTGATGGTTCTGCCCACAATCGCAGGATCCGCCCCATAGTGCGACCGCCAATAACGATCGCTGATTACGGCTACGGGATAGGCGCCCGGCGTATCGCCGAATTCGGAAGGAAGAAACAGGCGGCCCAGCTCCGGCTTCACACCCAGGACTGAAAAGTAGTTGCCCGAGACCAGTTCGCCCCACACCCGGTCGGCATGGCCCTCTTTGCCTACGCTAAAGGGCGCCGGGCGCATGACTGCGACGCCATCGAAGAGTTTCAGGTGATCGCGAAAGTCGGTGAAGTCGGGATAAGAGCTCGTCACACTGTCGCCGTTCGGTGCCACCGATTCAAGCGTAACCAGGCGTCCAGGATCGGCGACCCCGCTGAGTGGCTGCAACTGTACCGCATTGATCCAGGTGAAGACCGTAGCACTGGACGAAATGCCAATGGCCAATGTGAGCGCGACGACCGCAGCAAAACCCGGGTTGCGCGCCATCATGCGGATGCCGTAGCGGAGGTCGTGCAGCAAGTCGTCAACCCACGGCAGCGTACGCCTCTCGCGATACGCCTGCCGTGTTTGCTCCATGCCGCCCAGTTTGATAAACGCACGCCGCCGCGCTTCCTCCGGAGTGAGTCCCGCGCGGATGCCGTCTTCAGTGTGCATGACGATGTGGCTCTCCAACTCGGCGGAGAAGTCTTCCTCATCACGACTCCGTGG
>Ga0206872_10124_pt1 | contig 22925 bp, 33 predicted proteins | sample Alteio_BWOrgCont_34_FD_152906 | JGI IMG/M metagenome (GOLD analysis project Ga0206872, IMG submission 152906) | Enriched cells from forest soil in Barre Woods Harvard Forest LTER site, Petersham, Massachusetts, United States -... | ecosystem: Environmental > Terrestrial > Soil > Temperate forest >... | reverse complement strand
ATTCGGGCAGGTGCGATCTTTTCCCTGCTCCTTTACACTGGCTGCCGTGTCGGCGACCTCGTGGCTTTGGAACTGACCGATTTGATTCTAACCGACCGAACCGGCACCGTGGTCTTCAGGCTCGGCAAAGGCAACAAGCAAAGGTCGGTGCCTCTCCCGCTACCTGCTCGCCGTGCTGTGCTTGCCTACCTGGAGATTCGACCGCCGGTGACAAGTAGCCGTATGTTCGTCGGGGAACGTGGTGCATTGACGGACCGGGGCATTAGGGCCATGTGCGACAAATACGCTGCGCACCTCGGGATCAAGCTGCACCCGCATTTGTTGAGGCACACAATGGCGCACCAGTTTCTGGCCGACAACAGCAATGATTTGGTAGGGCTTGCGCAAATTCTTGGCCACGAATCGCTGAACACGACGGCTCGGTATACGCAGCGTTCTGGGGCAGAGTTGGCGGATGCTTCCGAGAGGGTGACATACTGAAACCGCAACTACATAATCGCCCTGAATTTCGGCTTTGACGCCATCCGCATTTGAGCCGGCATTGGGTTGGGCCGCACGTCAGTGACCAGACCAACATTCTAACGCACATGCCGGCACGAAGTAGTCCTTGCCCTCGGTGGCGGCACACGTTTCCTCCCGAGGCATCACTTCTTTGTTGCCAATTCGTCAATGCTTGGCAGAATTGCCTCCAATGCCTCTCTGATGACTTGATCCTCGAAACGCTCCACGACTATCAGGGAAGGGGAGGAGTAATACGGATGCGTTTCCAAGTGCCGTTTCAGGAAAGCAACTGTGCATATGGTTATAGCGTATGTGAAATCAAAGTTGTCGATGTCGCCGTTTTCCGCAACCTCGACGTATACTTCGCTCACAGCAAACAAGGGGTCCGCAGGCAGGCGGTCTGGATACTGAAGGTAGTAGAAGGCGGTAATTTTCATCGTCTCATTGTATTGAATCGCCGCCGAAAACCACGTCGAACCCCAGAGTATACTGTGAATGTCACCAAGATTGCGATAACGTGACTAAACCACTTCTTGGTGTATATCACACTTCCAACCCATCAGCCCAGCCGCCTTCTGAAACTGAGGAAGTGCTTCAACCGCCGAAAAGTAAGATTTGTAGTCATTGCTAAACGTCTCAAGCCACAGATTCGTCTCCAGCAATCTTAACTCGTCTGTCGGGAGGCGGTTCAACTTGCAATGCAACTTTTCCATGTGGTCGTAATCGCCGTCCACATCAACAGTGAACTGCCGAACAAATCCAAAGTAAAACAGTTCCTGTCCCGTCCAAGAGTAGACGCCGCACTCAAACAGAACGCCACGTGAGCACAGTCTACGGGTTCGAGGACAAACGCCTTGAATCCCGCCCAAGCGATTCGTGGGTCGGGATTATCAAGGCTGAAACCTTTCTTGGACAGGATTTCCTTGAGCCTTGTTTGTGCCTCGGCTACATTCATGTTTTCGTTCCACTGGTTACGATTTTTCGCCTGGAAACCATGATAATGTCGTTGCCGTGAAACGCCACGTCAAACCCGAGAGTATACTGTGGCGGTCATTCCGTGGAAAACATCGCTTACTGGAGATGGAGAACAAGTGCTGGCTCAATCGGTAATGCCATGATGTTTTTTCAGGTTTCGTAAGGCTGCCTCTGCAAGTTCAGGATCGTCGATGGTCAATGTGTTGCCACAGCATTGGATTACAAACTGCTCATCATCATTGGGCAACCGAATGCCGAGTTTCGCCGCTTTCGCACGCAGCCCGATCAGTTGCATCGGCTTGCCGCAAACGTGGCACAGTGGGATAAAGGCGTCAGTTTCGAAAAAGTCTTCTCCGTAGGCGTCGATTTCGAGAGGTGGTGAATCATCTTGCCACCCAAAGGCAGTCAAACACTTCTTCGCTAACTGCCTCACGTCTTCCCAGTGCGAAGATTCTACGAGGGCGGATTCTCGCCAGTGGGTTGCATGCACTGGGCCGCTGAACGACTCGAACTTCATGAAGATGTCCACAAGGGCCGCCTGCTGCCGATCCGTAAATGAGGGTTTTACCCTCTTGGTGAGGTGTCGGTGTGCCTGCACCAGCCGCTCAGGCATTTCAGAGAGGTCTTCGAACCAGACATGAAGTAAGCGACGTTGGTACTCAGCGGGTTGGGCGAGTGCTTGGAGCGAGTATTTCAGAGCGTCTTCATATCCCGTAAACATGCCAGCCACTCCTACCGTAAGCCCGCTCCGTCGAAGGCCACATCAAACTTCAGAGTATACTGTGAATGTCCTTCCATGATGCCAACTGTTTACCTTTCCACCGATACCCTGTCCTCTGGGACAAATGACTCCCATCTGTTCTCGCTTCCAGCGATGTGGATGTGAACCCGTCTGCACTCAGGACAGCGATAAATGCCAGAACAGAAGTCGTGGCTTTGGACGAGGACAATATCGTGTAAGACCTCCGAGGTCTTGGCGTCTAACGGATATTGCTGTCCGAAGAAATCATTCAGCCAGCCAGAGGCACTCCCTGCTTCTTTGACATCGTAAAAGGCTTGTACTGTTTGGGCGATACCCTCGTAGAAGCCTTCGGTACTGTCCCAAAGAATGTGACCGACGTTTTGCGGACTGCTGTTGTCCCGTATGATGTAGCCGCACCAACAGGTAAACGTAGCCATGCAAGCCTCGCCTCGACTGAGTATCAGTCCAGTTCTTTCCCGAGGAAAACCACGTCAAACCTAGAGTATACTGTGGCGGTCCTTTCGTGAAGAGGCATGGCGATCCTTGCTCGATCAATTGCCCCAAGTGGACAAAACAACCTATTGTGAGCAACCTTTACCTGTATGCCCAATCAAAATCCGCATCCGATGCGTCTTCCCATGCTCGGCTGTCGTTTGACCAAAAGGACCGTTTTCCACATGTACTGCACAGGTAAAACCGTCCAGTTCCTCGACCGTTAGGATATGCTTCTCGGATCGCATTGGTCATTTTCATGCGGCGGTATGGCACGTCGGACAGCGAGTGGTCAGTCGGTCAAGTGCTACGAGCAAACCGCCCAAGAGCGGCGAATGAAACAAGTGCTAACAGACGGGATAATAGATTGGATTTGACTAGATGGTTAGCGGCAGAGAAGCGCCGGGACCCCGAGCACCTTGTGACTGCCGTCGCTGATGATATCGAGGTTGAAGCGAGTTGCCGTGCGAGCGGCCAAGTCAGGGTCATTCGTAACGAAAACGCTGTCGCCGAAAACGCCCAAGAACGGAATCTTGCGGCCGGGGACCCACTTCCAGCCGGCCCCGATTAAATTAGGGGCCAAATCGACGGACTTCTTGGCCTGATCCAGAATCCAGGAATAGGTCGCCCCCGTTGCCGTGTTGCTTGCCCGGTCGGCTTGTTCAATGATTCGTGCCATCGTTCGGACTCCTTTGAAACCGTTTGACTTGCCCCACACTTGAGAAACATTGCGAATTGAAGGAAGGCGAGTAGCTTGCGGTTAATGCTCTGCAATCCATGCGTTGATTTGTGCTGTTGCGGCTCTCAGAGACGTAGCCATCATTGCCGGTTCATCTTTGGCGTCGTGTTCATGGTCATCTTCGGGCGGGAACAGACCATACAACACTTGCCAATTGAATTCAAGCGTCCCACTGTCGACTCGACACAATCCAACCTTTGTGTTTGTAGCGTGCCGTTTCCTGGCGAACTCCCCTGGCAACCGACACGCATTCCATTCGGCCGCCGAGAGGCAGCTATGTATCCCTCGGTTGGCAAGTGAGCCAACAGTGTCAATGTGGGACAAACCGATGCCGTCTCGCACCAGCTTTTGTGGAATGGTTGATGGGATACCCAAACGCATGGACAGAATCAAAGGGTTAGGGAATGCCATCGTCCCACAAGTTGCGTATCTGATCTTCAAGGCAATCCAGGCCCACGAAAGAATCAATCACCACGGGCCAGCAAAGGCATGGCCGTTAGTTTGAGCGGCGAGTGCGCAGACTCCTCAACGAACGATGGGATTTGTATAATGTCACTCGGATGGTTTTTTCTTTATATTGAATAGCTTGCGGGATAGTTCGTCTGCTCGTGCCATAGCTTTGGTCACTCGCTCAAACACTTCGGCTGTTTCTTTCTCAAACTTGTTCTGTGATTCGGATCCGATTCTATTAACCTCCGCCAACTGCTTATCAAGCAACTCCTGGACCTTTTCTTTCGGAGCGTTCAATAGAGTTTTTCTAAAGTCATTGTTAGCGTTGTTGTAGCGGGTGTTATCCTCTGCCATTCTTGTTACCAGAACCGTTAGTAATTCTCGCTGGCCCGTTTCGATTGCTCGAATTGCATTTATTAGTTCTTGCTCCTCGGGTGTGTAGATCGGAGATTTTGACTGGAGCATTGCGAGTATTGCAATGGAACTGTGAGATGGACCTAATAGCACTGAGCGGCTCTGAGCCTCGTTTCTGCTTTGGTCCATCATCACCTGAGCCATGTGTTGTTGAAGCTGAGCCGTTACCGACAGGACTGCAGCCCTGTCTTCAGACAACTTCGCCAATTCTTCATGGCGTTTCTGTTGGATCGTTGCTTCCGTGCTCTGTTGTTCGAGCCGTCTTTTCAGGTCTGTCAGGTCATTGCTTTGAGCGGTCAGTTGCTTGTTTAGATCGTCCATCCTTTGGATTCGATAGTCAAGTTCCCTGTTGCTCCGCTCAGCCGCCGCTTGTTGCTGCTCCGCATTTCGCTCGGCGGCAAGACGTTGGACAAGGAACACCTGACATGCGACATATACAGCGATCATCGTGAGACAGAGCGAAGCAGTAGGGCAAATGACCTTGTGGTAGCGATCCATCGACGGCACAAGGCGTTTCAGGGATTCCCCAAGACGCATGGTCGCACTCCTTCAGTGGGAGTTACTCCGTGGCGCAGAATAAAGTTCAATAGATTCTACGCCTTGCTCTTTTTAACTGTCAATGGACTCAGGTGGAGTCGAACAGTTCCCCTGCCAATCAAACGACAGGTTTTTTTTCGTCGGCCCCAAACGAGCTTCCGAGTTGTCAATGAACGATACACCCGCCAAAAACGAGGGGGGCGACTGGGCGAGTTATTTCTGCGTGATCGCCTGTCTCCGCACCCGTTGCAGGTGCTCAGTGGCGTCGGATTGCGCTGCGCTTGTTAGTTCTCGAATAATTCTAAGGACATAGACACCAAAATGCAGACCGTGAGGCATGTGATACAGCGGATAACCGGCGTCATTTAGAGCCATCATGATTTCGGCGATAGGAAAAGGTGGGGGAGCATTTGGCCCCTGGCTCATAGCGATAGGCATGAAAATCTCCATTGAAGCCCATATCTTTTCAAATGCACCAGCCTTGTACCAACCATGCTTCGCTACGTGCTTTTGCATTGCAAGAACAGTCGCATTCACCTCCTCCGGTTGGAGCACTTTTTCAATGCCGCTCTTGATTGCCCACATCATGCAGCATTCATAACCCATCATGAAGATCATTTTGTCCTCTGGCGTCAGTTGGTCCTCTGGCGTCGTTTGTTCCCGTTGTTCCTTAATAGGCTCGGCTTCAGTGGCCATCATTAAACCCATGATGCACATTCGCTCAATATACGAGCCTTCATCGGCAGCGAAATGCTCCCCATCTTGTTGTTGTGCCTTACGTCGTAGCCATCGTTCCTTAAGCCAGGTAAACATGACTTTAGCCATTAGTGCCAAGCTGACCGGCCGGTGAGAAGCAAATCCGCACCCCCCATTGTACTTGATCAGTCCGGGCAGTCAAAAAGATCGGCCCCAACCGACCTCCCGAGTTGTCAATGAACGATACACCTGCAAAAAACGGGTGGGGCGACTGGGCGAGTGTATTTGTTGGGTAAGTGTACGGAATGCCACGTTAGTTGTAAAGAGGGAAAACCGGAGACCGGGCGTTGCTATGTCGTTGGCCCCCAATGCTTGACCAGTCGTGTCCTGTTGCGTAGGATTGAGACAGTAAGATGATTGGCCTTATAGAGCAGATTCGAGTTTTTGTGTGGGCATCAGCGATGTCCTTGGCGCTGTGACGGCGCTTTGTGCCGTCGTCACAACAGGCGTAATCGTTGCCGAATTCCTACGATCACGCAAACCACGAAACCCACGCAAGCGAAGGTAGAAACAGACCCGCCAGACCCAAAGGTCTGGCGGGTTTTGTCCTTTTGGTCTTTCTCAAACGCCAATGACAATTGCCGAACGGAGGACTATTGAAAATCTGGTCAGCGACCATTGGGCGTTAATCACTTTTTGCCGAGTAGCAAATCCACGACCCAGCAGCCTCGGACATGCTTACCCGTCTGGCGGCAGTGGTTTAGGATGTCGGCGTTGTCGCAACCCGCTTCCTCCAGGGCGTCGGCAAGGATGGGCAATCGGTCGAAGGCTCGGTCGTTGTAAATGGCTTGAGCAAGGGCGACGATTTTGGAGTTCTGCCATGCAGGGTGGATGGTAACGGGGCGAAAAGGGTTGCCGAAGATGCAATAGAGCATGCTGACCTGCTTACATTGCTCTTGCTCATCCGGCATATTCTTTACATCAGATAAGCAGGCAGCATTTCCGGCGACGTAGATTAGAAACTTTTGTTGTTCGTTTAGGGATAGTGAGAGGGAGGCAGCCATTTTTGGGGACTGATAGCGTATACCAGTTATCCGCCGCATAAACCCATCGACTTTTTTCGCTTCGCAAAGGGCAATAAGCACCTCTTCTCTATTTGCGTTCCCATCTGCGTATCTCTCTGCCACTTCGACAGCGTTGCGACTTCGCTCGTCCGGTAGTAAGTCCCATACTCGCCGACAACAGGCAACAGCGAACAACCTGAATTTTCTGTCGCTGGCTTTCCGTAGCAAGTATTCCAACAGCTTCCTTGGGTCAGCGCATTCCAGCCACTCTTGCTCGGTCATCGGCATCCCCTCCCGCTTTACTGTCTGCCAGCGTAAGCGACGACGCCCGCAATGTCTATCGCCTTCCACCTGCACCTGCCAGCAAACGGCAACCGACTTCGGTTCAGCACCGCTCCAAATGCGCCGACTTGGTGATGGTCGTCCTCCAGATTTTGGTCTTTCTCAAACGCCAATGACGCTTGGCGTCGTCCTTGTCTCTTTTTGACTCGTGAAATGCAGCCCAGCGATTCAAGGACTTCACTCCGATAGCGCCGGTGATTACCAGTGCTAATCCTCACACGTGTGAACCTCCCAAAGCCGGACACAAGGAGCAGACATGCCGAGGATGTCAGCGGCATGTTGTGGCCACACTCGTTGGGCGGGAGGACATTCCGTGAATGCCACGCAGGGCCGCCACAGCCGCCGTGCTGAAGGTAGGAGGCCGCTTCCTGGCCGACGCCGATCTCCTGCAAGACGAGGTAGAGGGCCACGCCGGCAATCGCAGCCGTGGCGTACAGGTCGGTCTGGCGGAACAGGAGAGGCACTTCCCCGGTCAACACGTCCCGCAGCACACCGCCCGCCGAGCCGGTGACGGTGCCCATGACGATGACGGTCAGCCACAGCAGACCCCTGTGCCTCGGCCGCCTGTGCGCCGCTGATCATGAACTGGGCCAGGCCAGAGGCGTCGGCGACTGGCAGGGCACCCAGCGGCGGCTGGCGGAAGTAAACGTAGACGTAGATCAGCGCTACGCTGGCTAGGATGACGGTCAGGTGCGATGGCTCTTTGACCCAGAAGATCGGGTGCCTGTCGAGGCACAGGTCACGTAGCGTGCCGTCGCCCACGGCTGTGACCAGGGCGATGACAATGACGCCGAGGAGGTCGAAGTTTTTCCGGCCAGCGGCGAGGGCACCGCTGGCGGCAAACACAGCCACACCGAGCATGCCGAGGATGAAAAGGGAACCATTTTGGACTTCGGGACGTTGGACCAGAAGCGGGGCAACAAGGCGTTCTCTGGCGTGGCCCGCCGTCATTGACCCGGAAGTTGCTTCGTCAGCACAATCAATCACCCGATAAGTTGGGTGCGAAGCCAGTCAATGCACTCATCAAACAACTGTTGAGGGACGGCAGCGTAGTGCCTGTCGGCAATGCTCTTGGGACTATGACCTAAAAACAAGTGGCGCAGTTCCCGATAATCTTTGTGCCCGCCGATTATGGTAGCCGACACTTTTCGTAGGTCTGAGAGGTTCAGTGGTGGTTTGGTATAATTGTCAGGGCCACGACCCCGACGCCATTGTTGTGCCACAAGGTCTGATTTAACTCGCTTGCCGTCCTTGATTTCTCTTGTCCAGAGCGGTGAGCCAGTTGAACTGGTCAAGACATACAAGGCGTGGGTTGAAGGGTAGGCGTCGAGTAGTGCAATCGTTTCTTGCCAAAGTTTATATTGAACAGTCGGGACATTTGTTTGTAGTTCGGTCTTTGTTCTTTTTCTGGTTATTCTTCCATTCTTGTATTCGTCGTGTTTCAGTTGTGCCATATCGACGCCATACATTCCGCAGTTCAGGGCGAGGTGAGCGTAGAGATTTAATCGCTTGGGTAGGTCGGTGAGCATTGTCTTGACGACAGCAATGTCGTAAGTCTTTACGGCTGTCGTTCGGTTCGGGAAGTCAAACGACCTTGCGTCCAAGTTGCGGGGCAACTCAAAATGACCCTCTGACCACAACCAGCGAACGAACCGACGAAAATACCCGAAGACCTTCGCCTGAACCGAAACAGATAACGTGCTTGTCCTCACCCACGCATAAAAATCCGTGATGGTGCTGGCGGTGATTGTCCGAACATCTCGAATGCTGGACAAAGACGAGTCACGCACAATGCGGTTGATGTAGTCCCGCAAATCACCGTGAGTGCCCGGCTTCTTGCCCCGCAAGAGTTCCGACGCCAGAAACTTTTCGGCTTGCTGGGCGAGTGAGTGTTCGGTCTGGACGGGCCGGTTGAGGTGGTCGATCTCGGCGAGGTGGCTGGCGAAATCGGTCAAGTCGTTCGGGTCGTCGAGAACGTGGTCAAGTTGGTGGAAGATTGCTTGAGTTTCGTCGTGTCGCCGGATCGCTTCGACCAGTGCGTCCTGTCTGGTCTTGGTTTCGTCAATGAGCCGTTCTATTCGGGTCGGATCGCCCCGCAACTGGCGAAGTTTCTGCTCCCACCACTCGTTCGCCAGTTTTGCCGATCCTTCTTTCGTCCAGACGGCGGCCCGCAACTCTTGACACGACACCCGATACCGAACGCCACGGAACATCTTCACCCAACGGTAATACGGCTCGCCTTCGTAGGACATGGCGTAGGTGCGTGGCATCTGTGTGGTTTTTTGGGTAAATCCTTGGGTAATTCGGGGCGGCCAGAGGTCGATTTTACCCAAAGAAGTGCAAAAAACCACTGAAAAAACGATTGAAAAGGCGGACTGTGACTCTGGATGTCGGGGGTTCGAATCCCCTCACTCACCCTGACACAAGTTCAATGCCGAACGCAAGTTAAGCGTACCTGCCAACGTTAGGCAGAGCGGCCTGAGACCCAAAGAAGCGCGGAAAAGTTCCGCGCCGGGTTGAAAGGGTAACGCTATGCCTGACGACACGTCCCGCGTTCCGAAGTATCGGTGCAAAAAATCCAATGGCCGCAAGTACGCTTGCGTGAGCCTGCCCGATGGGACGGGCGGCCGCAGAGACGTCATCTTGGGGAAGTACGGCAGTAAAGAAAGCCGGACCGAGTACGCCCGCGTAATTGCTGAGTGGGAGGCCGCTGGCCGACGCTTGCCCCATGGCACCGCCGCCGACCTGACGGTTAACGAGTTGATTCTGGCATTCTGGCCGCATGCGGAGAAGCACTACCGCCACGTGGACGGCCGACCAACCGGGGAATTGAACGATTACCGCCTCAGTCTACGAACGTTGAAAACCCTTTACGGACACACCGCCGCCAAGGACTTTGGACCGCTGGCATTGAAGGCCGTCCGCGATCAGCTGATTCGTCAGCCGATTACGATCAGGGTGAAGACCATTGACCCCGAGACCGGAAAGACCGTGTGGACGCAGAAGGTTATTCGACAAGGCTTAGCGAGGGGTGTCATCAACCAACGGATTGGTAGAATCCGCCGATTGTTCAAGTGGGGAGTTGAGAGTGAACTCATTCCGGCTTCCGTTCACCACGGCCTGGCAGCGGTGGGCGGTTTGCAGCGCGGCCGCACCGATGCCCGCGAGACGGAGAAGGTCAAGCCGGTCTCCATTGCACTGGTCGAGGAAACGCTGCCCTATCTAGTGCCCATAGTGGCGGACATGGTGAGGCTGTTGCTTTTGACTGGCATGCGCGCTGGCGAGTTGGTAATCATGCGAGCGGTGGACATCGACCGGGCCGGCCCGATTTGGCTTTACAAACCTGCCAGCCACAAAAACAGCTATCGCGGTCAAGGCCGCACTGTCGCCCTGGGGCCGAAGTGCCAGGAAATCATCCCCCGTCATCTGAAGGCGAACGTGGAGGCCTTCTTATTCTCGCCGCGCGATGCTATGGACGCGTTCCGTCGCGAGCAGAGAGCAAGGCGGAAAACCAAAGTCCAGCCGAGCCAACAAAATCGTAGCAAGGGCGGGGCGAAATTGGGCTATCGGTACACGGTTGGGAGCATGGCCCGTGCGGTGAGGCGCGCCTGCGAAAAGCACGGACTGCCGCACTGGCACTTGCACCAATTGCGCCACACAGCCGCCACGATGATACGCCGCCAGTACGGCATCGACGCCGCGCGGGCCGTTCTTGGCCACACCGCACCGACCATCACTGAGACCTATGCGGAAATCGACATGGGCAAAGCTGCGGAGATCGCGGCCAAACTCGGTTGATACAATTACCGCGGCGGATAGGCCGGCCAGCCGACAAGCGGGTAGCTTCGTCCGTTTCCGCCGTTAATTTCGAAGCGCTGGAGAAGCACCAGCATGGCGAAGAAACGTCCCGCGCACACAATCTGCGACCATATCAGCTTTGTCACACCTAAGCCGAGAAAACCGGAACAGACTGCCGAAGTTGTGCTGCTGAAACAAAAGGGATGGAGCTACGAGCAGATCGCGCTTCAGTTGAGTGTCAAGCGGGACGCCGTTATCAAGCTCTACAAGCGCGCCACGAGTCTTAAGCCAACCGGCAAACCCATCCGAACCGTGATCTTCAATCACACCGACGACACCGTTACCTTCGTCGACCATCGCACCGGCGATGTCATCGTGACTGATCCCACCACTGGCAGCGTTCGCACCTTCCCGTCTTAAACGCAGTTCATGCCCGCTTCCCGGCGGGCATTCTCACGATTTCCCCAAAGCAGACAAAAAGTGTGGACATTCGCCCAATGTCCACAGGCGGACTGTTTGCGCGCTTGTTAGCCTGCAATCGCAGTGTGATTTGCACAGGCCAAACCGGAGCGCATCCCCCATGAATGACCAGACGCATGACCTGCTCAGCGAAGACACCATTCGAATCGAGGAGGCCGCCGCCATCGCCCGAACGCACTTTTCGACGTGTTATCGGTGGATTCTGAAGGGCGTCCCTCGACCCAACGGCGAGCGCGTCCGGCTCGAAGCAGTTCGATTGGGCCGCGCGTGGGTAACCTCGCGCCAGGCCCTGGAGCGATTCTCTGCAGCGCTGACACCTGACATCGACCGAGGGGAGAAGGCGACCATCCGGCCAGCGGGCAGACGGCGCAGAGCTAGCGAGCAGGCTGCGGCCACGCTGGAGCGAGTACACGGATTCTGAAAGTTTTGTTGGTGCCCGGCGATTGCCACATCGCCGGGCACCGGAATCAGGAACAGGGACAGGTAAGCCAATGTTACCCACGCCAAGCACCAACGGCAAGCACCACACCAACGGCCACGACATCGACTGGCGAAGCCTTCGCACACCCGAGCAACGGCAACGCGATCAGGAAGACCTCGCCCAAATCGAAACCCGGATACGCAAGCCGTCCTCTCGTGCAACAGATGATGAGACAGATGAGGATGCAACAGATGAGAACACAGGAGAACAGAAGAGGACACAGGAAGACAGACGACTTACTACCCCTCTAGGGGAACTCATCTGCTCTCATCTGTCACAAACCCACAACGACACTCCCCAATCTCCCATATCACGAGACATCGAAAAAGCGATAGCGGCGACACTGCCGGCCGAGGGTGCCAAGTGGGGCAGAAAGCTCTTTGCGTTCGCCAGGAACCTCCGGGGCATCCTAGGTAATGCGGACGTCCGTACGCTGCGTTCCCACGTTATGGCGTGGCATCGACGGGCATTCGGTGACAAACCATTCGACGAAACGTGGACGGCGTTTCTGCTTGGCTGGTCGAAAATCAAGGTCCCAGTCGGGGCAAAGCCGGCACTGGAAACGGCGTTTGCCAGGGCATCGGCCAAGCCGCCAGTACCGATTGCCGTTCAGCTCTATTCCGAAGGTCCTCTCGTTTTGCTGGCGGGAATCTGCCGCGAACTTCAAGCGTTGGCAGGCGACGCGGATTTCTACTTGGACTGTAGGTCTGCTGGTCGCTTGCTCGGTTTGGACCACACGACCGCATGGCGATGCCTGAATTTGCTGTGTACCCACGGAATCCTAATCGCGGGCACCGTAGGCAGCATGGCAACACGACGGGCGAGTAGGTTTCGGTTCATTGCGGAAGAGAGGGACTCATGAGCACGGCGGCGCAGAGAAAGGGAAAACGCAGCCTCAAGGGGAAATTCTACCATGGTAGAATTCTGCCCGCCGGCGTCGAATTGCTCCCCATAGACGACGTCTTTCCATCGCCGGAAAATGACAAGCTTTACCGCCCGCCCGATTGCGGCGACCCCGACTTGCGTGCCCTGGCGGACAGCATCCGCAAACACGGCATCCGCGAGCCAATCGTTATCACGCTTGACGGTTTCATTCTGTCCGGACATCGCAGGTATGCTGCCGCCCGGCTCGCCGGCGAAAAGTTCGTTCCTTGTCGCCGAGAGCCCATTGTCAGCACCGATGAGAACTTCGTATTGCTACTGCGCGAGTACAACCGCCAGCGGGTCAAGAGCATCGACGAGGTATTGCGCGAAGAGATTGTCAGCATCAACCCGGACGACGCCTACGAGGCTTTAATCCAGCATCGCCGCGAAGCTGCGCGGGTCAACATTGAGACGCAAGTAATCGAGGGCCGGAAACACCGAGCCAGAATCACCGAGGCTAAGCGCCCGTTCCTGGACGCCATCCTCGCCATCCTGGAAAGGCTACGTAGCTTTTGGCCGTTGAGCGACCGGCAGATTCATTACCAATTGCTGAACGCCCCACCCCTTATCCACGCTTCCAAGCCGGATTCCACCTACCGCAACCATCCGAACAGCTATGGCAAGCTGACAGAACTTTTGACCCGTGCCCGCATCACCGGCGTTATCCCATTCGAAGCCATTCACGACCCGACCAGGCCGGTAACCACATGGGACGCCTTCCGTTCCCCAGCACCGTTCATCCGCCGGGAACTGGACAACTTTCTCAAGGGATTCTGGCGGGACCTCATGGCGCCCCAGCCCATTCATTGCGAGATTCTGGGCGAGAAAAACACCATCGCCAGCATCATCAAGCCGGTTGCCTCAAGGTACGGCATTCCGTTTACGCTGGGACGGGGTTACGCATCGCTGCCGCCCCGGCACGAGATGAAGGAGCGATTCCGGAAGACAGGCAAAGACAAGCTTGTCCTCATCGCGCTGGCCGACCACGACCCCGAGGGTGAAGACATCGCCCACAGTTTCGCCCGTTCCATGCGGGACGATTTCGGCATCCGCAACATCGAATACAAGAAAGCGGCCCTGACGGCGCAGCAGGTTGAGGAGTTGGGCTTACCGCCCGGCGAGTTAGCGAAAGAGAAGAGCAGTCGCCGCAAGAAGTTTGTTGAGCGCCACGGCGAACACGTGTTCGAACTGGAGGCCATCGAGCCAACACACCTCCAACGCATCTTGAGCGAGGCAATCGAATCCATCATCGACATGAAGCTTTTCCGCCAGGAGGAGGACCAGGAAAAACGGGACGCCGCTTACCTGCACGGAGTACGCCAGAAGGTGCAGCAGTTGCTCGCAGGAATCGACAAGTGAAACCCAAAATCTACCATGATTGATTTTCGGTGACATAAACCGCCCCCCGCTCCAACGAGGGACATAAAAGCCAAGGACTCCGAAGGACACCGCCAAGCGGTCATGTTGAACAGATAACCCCGGTGACGCTTTGAAACGCCCCTATTGCGTACCAGAACTGCCTTTGAGAATGACACAAACCCCCGCTTTCCAAAGCTGGCAACCCAAGCCGTGACATACAGAGGAAACGACAGGAGGCATCCGATGGAAACTATGGCCGAAAATGCCGCGTCAGGCCCACCCCACGCCGCCCCCGCCGGGCCGACACACGCCAGCCAGGCCGAGGCCGCCGAGGCCGCCGAGGCCCCGCCCGCCAGCGTATCTCCATCGGCCAGCGGAGATAGCACCTCGCAGCGGTGCGTTACTGTTTCGGTAGATGTCCAACAGGATTCCGATACAGATTTCCCCTGTTTTCCAGAGGTTGATTCCCCCTCGCCGAGCGCTACCAATGGAGTGTACTTGACAGGTAACACCAACCAAGGGGAACAGCATGAGCGCCTATGCGAGCCAGGGCAACCGATGTACGGACCGGACGGGCAACCCGTGCCGTCCATGTGCCCACAAACCGCTCCTGATGGGTGGCCGAGCCCAAATCCACCGCCGACCTCATCCCAGCAAACCCGGCACACAGATGCCGTCCACTGCCCAGCAGCGGGGGTTACAGAGGCTACGTCGGGCATTGGAGCGTCAAACGCAGACAACGCGGCTAATGCGTTCCTGTGCGTGCAGGAGGGCAGCGTAATGCACACCGCCATTTACCTACGGGTGAGCAGCAAGCAGCAGGACACACGGAGCCAAGAGGCTGATTTGACTTCATGGGCCGCTTCTGAGGAAACGAAGGGCAACTCTATCGCGTGGTACAAGGACAACGCCACCGGGACGAACTTTGAGCGAGACGGCTGGAAGCGACTGGAGCAGGACGTCAACGCCGGGCGGGTATCCCGCGTTGTTGTCTGGCGACTGGACCGGTTAGGCCGAACCGCAGGCCAAACCATCACATTGTTGGACAGCTTGGAGGCCCGAGGAATCGGCTTCATTTCCATCCGGGACGGTTTCGACCCATCAACTCCGGCCGGACGGCTCATGCGGAACCTGCTGGCATCGGTTGCCCAATTCGAAACCGAAGTGCGGGGTGAACGACAGCGGGCCGGCATCGACGCAGCCAAGGCAGCGGGCAAGACATGGGGCGGTAGGCGCGTAGGAACCAGGTTGACGTTGACCATCGAACGCGAGCAAGAATGCCACCGGATGAGACAGGACGGAAAGTCCGTTGCCGCGATCGCCAGGACGTTGGGCTTGAGCCGGAAGACCGTTTACGCCGCCCTGGCAAGGCCGCAAGAAGTGTAGGCCATTTGCTACCATCCAGGGTGCCGTCAAAGAGCCAGCAACTTTGCCCCAAGGGTTCGCCCAGCCCGCCGACCAAATTCGCCCCGGTCCAGAACGACAGACTCGGATGAGGTGAAACCGATGACGACGAAGATTTGCACTTTCGCTGCCGGGCGATTCGCGAACTTGGATTTGGACGGCATCGACACTGCCGCTCTTTATGCCGCCCCGGTCAACTTCGGTTATGAGCTGTTGGGTTCTTCACGGCCCAATCTCGTCACGTACGACGCCTTCCGCCGCACGCACCAGCAGTTCGGTTGGATGCTTCTTTTCCTTGTGAAGGTCACGAGGCCATCGCCTTTACTAGCTTTCACCGACACCGAGGAAGATTTGACGGCACTTATACAGCGGGTGCGGCCACAACCAGTATTGCCTACTAACCCCGGCAATTATCGTATTTTAAGAGGTGACCCATGACGCTTTCCACAGTAGAAAGCCGCCAGTTATATAGGCTTTACCGCATGCGAGAACGTGCCCGCAAACTAAAGCGTGCTATCTCTGATGCGGTGCAGGACCCTGCTAGCTGGCGACTGGCCAAACTCGAAAAAGATGCGACAGCCCTTTGTGAAATGCTTGCCAGATACTTCATAGAGCCAGACGTCAATGATGAAGGAGACCAGCATTAACGACTTCATTATACTATGCAACCAAGCTGGTGATGTTGTTCCTCAGCGGTCTGATAATCTGCTAGGCGAGCGGCTTGAAACTCTGCTATACACACTGCCCCTTCGCGGTGCGATTCTCTGTATCGAGCTAGCCGCCGCACTCAACATGTCTGCCGGCGAACTTATTCGTGCCGTTGATGCTTTGCAGCACAGCGGCACAGCCCACGTCAGCTTTGCTGGGTCCGACATGGTTATCGTACTACGTTCCTCGCGTTACTATTTTCCGCACGAGAATTGAACCGTGGACGAAATCTTACATCTGCTAAACCGATATGCCGACCAACCCGCCAATCGTCCGCATCTCCAGCACGGTGTTATTGGATTTGTCGGACGCCGTGGCCGCGACTTGCGAAGTGCGAAGCTTATCATGGAGGATGAGACTCAGAAAGTTTACCGATGCACCAACTGCTTTAATGAGAAACGAATCATTGGTGTTTGGAAAGACTCACTTACTTTTCTTTGAAAGGACAATCCCATGAGCGACGTACTGACTGAGACCATCGCCGAGACCACGGAGCAAGCACCGTGGAACCCATGGTCACTTGAACCGCCGCGACCGCCCAAACCGCAACCTGCGTGGAAGCTTTTCGATTGCAAGGTTTTCCCTGGCGTCCGCGACGGATTTACCAGCGTCGAGTTAATAATCCACGTCTCCGCTGATGTTGCCCGTCCGTTATTCGATGCCGCTGCTGCTGCCGAAAATGCACTCCGAGCGGTGGTCGAGGAACAACTCCGTCAGACGGAAGACTTCCAAGCCCTGGAGTCCGCTCGGCAGCGCCTAGCCGACATCGACAACACAATCGCATCGCTCCAAGGTGTCCTCAATGACACCGATGCGAAATTGAAGTCCCCGTCTTTCAAACTGGAAGAACTGGACGGCTTGACCGAGGCCGCCGACGCCGCCCAGGGCAAGCTAGGCCAACTCTCGAAAGCACGGTCTGCGGTCGAGGGCGTCATTGCCAAGCACGTCGCTGCGGTTCACCGGCTAGTCACTGGTATTGCCGAATCGGCACGTAGCGAAGCTTTGCAGGAAGTACGCGAGGTTGAGAAGAGTAACGCTCTGGTCGAAGTTTGCAAGGATGCCCTTTCCGAACGCATTACGACGGCATCCCGACGCGGAACGCTCGCAAACGTTCTTTGGTCTAAGGCGGTCGGCGAAATGCTGGCCACTCAGCTGGTCGGCTCGGCTTTGCCGGTTCCGTTCAAGGTGGACGCTCCCGATCCGCTGGTGGGAATCGTCGCACCCTTCGACCCGGCAGTTAAAGCGGCGAGAGAGGCGGCCGCCCGTGTCCTCGAAGATACTACGCCAGTGTTGCCAGAACGAACGCCGACAGGTTACGTCGAGATCAACATCGCTCAATTGAAGAGAGACGCCGTTAAACCACCCAAAGGTGTCGATGCTGCTGCATGGGCAGCGGCCGAACCGAAGGAGTGATATCATTACAGGGGCTTAATCTATAAGCCCCTCATACATTTTCTTCACACGAAGTATTAGCAATGACCGCACTAAACCATGCCGTCGCACAGAAGATTAAGCAAAAGGCCAATGAAGTTCGAGCCGTCAAGGACCTGGACGGTGTGACGCCATTTTTCAGGGACGCCCTCGCCGAGCAGCGGGCCGCCGAAGCATCTGGCGGTGCGGCATTGTCGACAGAAGGGCATGCGAAGCCCAACCGCAAAGGATGCTTGGAAGAACTAGCTCAGGAGTGCAAAGCCGACTCCGAGGCCCGACTATCGGCCATGCTCAGCATCGGTACTCAGGGACCAATGTCGCCAGAACAAACCGATTTGCTGGCCGACAAACTAGCGGGAAGGAAGCCTCAGAGAGCCGAGTATGTACCCACGCCCGAAGAAATCAAGAAGATGGAATACTTGGCCGAGTTGTCGCGGAAATGTGCCGCACAGCGACAACCGGCATACATCGCGTTATTGGATGACATGATCCGACAGTACGAAAGTGTCCTGAAATAACGAGGTTCACAACATGGCCAAGAAACCGACCTTCACGCCCGATACATCGTTTAACTTCGGTGCCAACAGGCCGAAAGCCGGCACAAAGAAAGGCACCAAGAAAGGTGGGACCAAAAAGCAACCCCGCGGCGGCGGGAGTTAAGGAACGAGGAACCTATGACGACTCCTGCTAATGTAGCTGTCCTGACCCCTACGGATGGTGTTGCCTACACCAAACCGGCGGCCGCAATTCCGTCATCGGAAGCGGACCTCAACAACCAAACGTCAGCCAATCAGACCACATCATCGCCAGTGCCGACGCCGTTCAAGGCGGGCATGCTGGCCGAGGTTCAGCTAACCGTCAGCGGCGGACCATCAGGGAACACTACGTACGTTGTGCTCCAGACCGACCTAGGCGACAACAATTGGTGCGATGTTGCGTGGTGTCTTTTGACCAGCACGTCAAACGGTGCGTACAACTTCTTTCTCTCTGCTGGTGTCGCGGGAGCAAACGCCGTCCAACAGACTCGTGTTTTAGGAACAGCACCAAGCCTCAATGGAAGCAATCAGATGATGCTTGGCAGTCGCATCCGCTTCACGGGGCAAGCCACTTTGACGGGGGGAACCGCTCCCAAAGTGACCGCCTTGATTGTCTTCCGTTTTCTCCCCTTGCACTAACATGCTACCCCGACCCACATTCTCGGTTGCCCGTCCCGCTCCGCAAGACGCTGCCGATACAACGCTTCGCGGAAAAGCCCTGATTCGCCGCATGCTGCAATTCAAAGAGGCATCCGCCTTGCTCGAATGCCTTCCTGGACCGGGGCAGTCAGTGCATTGCATCATGACGGGCCGCTGGGACTTTGCCTTGCTGTTGGTTGCCATCATCGACCAACGCCCGGCCGTTTCGCTGCACGTCGGCACATTGGCATACAATCGCCGCAATGTTTTGGAACTCGTTAAACTGCTGGAGGGCAAAAAGCTAGACCGCCTTATACTTCTCGCCTCTGCCTTTTATGAAAAGCACAACAAGGACGTCGCCCAATGGACGCGGGAAACGTTGAAAGCCTTTCCCGGATCGTCAGTCGCATTCGCCCGGTCGCATGCCAAAATCATTGCGATAGAATTCAAAGACGGCGGAACGTTAGCCCTGGACGGCTCGCCCAATCTTCGAGCAAACGGCAACGCCGAACAGTTGGCGGTAATCAATGACCCTGAACTTGCAAGGTTCTATTCGGCATACATCGACACCGCCATTGCAAAGGCGACAGGCAGGTAACACGATGGCAGAGAATCGGAGCGGTAAACCGCGTCTGAGAGCGACGAAGGCGGAAATCGCCCGCCGCTGTGATCAGGTTTTACGGCTTCTCCTCGACCACGCCCTTTTCCAAGATGTGGTCGATCATGCCGAGGCCGAGAACTGGTGTGTCCACCCTCGCACCATCAGGCGTTACATCGACATGGCCAACGACCTCCTTGCCAAGCAATTGGAGAACGACAGGGCCAAGCTTATCGCCCAGGCCCGTGGCCGCCGGCAAGTGCTTTACACCAGAGCCGTCAATGCCGGCGACTTGGCCGTTGCCCAGCGTATCTTGACGGACGAGGCACAGCTGTTGAACCTGTACCCGCCCAAGACGACCATCAATGCCAACATCACATCGCCCTGGCAGCCGCACCTCGCAAAGCTGACGGACGAGCAGCTTGCCGCATTCATTGAGCAAGCCGAGCGCGTCGCCAAGCCGCGTCTGGAAATTGAGTCCAAGCCGGCAATCGACGTTGTCCCCAACGGAGACCAACAGAATGAACCAATCGGAATCGGAAACGCTGCCGCCGCTGACGGAGTTGAAACGCGAACAGTGCCGGCGTTCGTTCGTGAAGTTCACGAGCCATTGCGAGATTCTCAGCGAGACTCGGGGGCAGGCTCAGAGCTGGATCCCATTCCAACTTTGGCCAGCACAGGAACAGGTAGCTCAGACCTTCCAGGACAATCGGCAGGTGGTTGTCCTCAAGGCCCGCCAGCTGGGCCTTAGCTGGGAGGCTTTGGGCTATGGTCTGCAGCGCTTGACGCTACATCCCGTCGCCCAAATTCTTCTCTTTTCAAGGCGCGACGACGAGGCCACGGATTTGTTAGAGCGTCTGAAGCAGATGCACCAGCGCTTGCCGGACTGGCTCCAATGCGGCATCGAGATTGACAACGATCACGAGCTTAAGTTTGCCAATGGTAGCCGGGCCATGGCCTTTCCCTGTACCGCTGGCGACAGCTACACCGCCAGCCTGGTAATCGTCGACGAGGCGGATTTGATTCCCGATTTGGGACGTCTAATGAGGCAGGTAAAACCGACAGTCGACGGCGGCGGCCAAATTCTGGTCATTTCCAGAGCTGATAAGGCGCAGCCCGAATCCGCATTCAAGAAAATCTATCGAGCCGCCAGCAGTGACAGCAATTCGGAGTGGAAAGCGGTCTTTCTACCTTGGAACGCCAGACCCGACCGCGACCAAGCGTGGTACAACAGCAAGGCCGAGGACAGTTTCGCGAGAACCGGCAGCTACGATGAATTGCACGAGCAGTACCCCGCAACGGAAGCGGAGGCCCTCGCCCCTCGCGAGCTTGACAAGCGTTTTCCCCCATCCTGGATTTGCCAGTGCTACACGCCGATGCGACCCATTGAACGCTTTCGGGCCGCACCCGGCGATCCCGCACACAAGTGGCCCGCCATTCCCGGCTTGACCGTGTTTCGCCTACCGATACCAGGACGACGTTACTGCGTCGGAGCCGACCCGGCCGAGGGTAATCCCACATCGGACGATTCCGCCGCGGAATTCGCCGACCTTGAAACCGGCGAAGAAGTGGCTGCACTGTCCGGCCACTTCGAACCCGCGACGTTCGCCGCCCACGTAGCCCAGGTCGCAGCTTGGTTCAACCATGCTGTTGTGCTGGTTGAAAGGAACAACCACGGCCATGCCGTACTGCTTTGGCTTCGCGATAACGCCCCCCACCTCCGACTGCTCACCGGCCAGGACCTCGCCATCGGTTGGGCTCAATCCAGCAAGTCAAAGGCCATCTTGTACGCCGCCGCCGCCGAGGACTTCCGCGACGGCGAGGCGGCCATCCACGATTTGCAGACGTTCGCCCAGTTGTGCTCAATCGAAGGCAGCACGCTGAAGGCACCGCCCGGCCAGAACGATGATAGGGCCGTTGCCTACGTCCTCGCGTTGTTGGCACGCTCGAAATTGCTGAGGGTGCAAGTCGGCCACTCGCCTGATTTTGGTGTGGTGCAGCTTACGCCCGCCTACGGTGAGACTCAGGCCGGCCCGTTCGGCGTCGGTGTGGGGCCAGGTGGACGCAGAACAGGCGCGATAGGGGGCTGCGAGCATCCCCTGGATTGGGGACTCCTGATGAAGGACCAGGACCTCTTCCGTTAGGCCGGTGATTGTCGCCCACAAATTGCAAAAAGTGATCGGCAAGAAGCGACTACGGAGTACCAATGAACGCCAACCGATTGCCACAAACGCAGCCAACGGACTTACTCACGGTGCAGGGACATTGCCCACGTTGCGGGGCACCAATTTATGCCAAGGTGACGGTGCAAGCGGCCAACGAGCGGGGCACCGTTGCGATATTCGTGTGAATGCCTTGTCAGGGCAGGTACGAGTCGCGCACCGAGGCGAGTTTGGTGTTTCCTTGACAGACGTGACCATTGGCGTCAAGGATTTCCACGGCATATCCAGCAAAGACGGCATTAAATCGCTGCCGTTTCCATTGGGAAACGGTCCAGGCGTTCCTGGCCATCTTGCCGTATTTCGTGTACTGGTGTGGCAGGTTGGCGTCGTCACGAACGTCCTTGCCTCCGGTGTACCTAATCCGCACCATAAAGCCCTCAATTGCGTAAATTCGGTTCTGGACGCTTTTTACCGTCGCCATGTGCCGTTTCCTTCTTTGCAGGGCAATTGAGCTTCACGATGCGTGACCGCTCTTGCTAGTCTACTCGCGGCACAGCACAATACCAGCATGGCAAAGAAGCGACGAAAACCGACGACTCCGGCCCCGGCCGCCTTCGGCGTCATGCAGCACGTCGTTGAAGCGAAGGGGGACAAGCCGGACGAGCCGCAACCGGCGTCCGACCAGGCCGGCAAAGACCCGGCCGCCGTCGCCCTGGGCCGCAAGGGCGGCTTGAAGGGCGGCCCAGCCAGAGCGAAGAAACTTGGCAAGAAGAAGCTGAGCGAGATCGGCAAAAAGATGGCCGCGAAACGGTGGAAAAAGTAGATCAGGTGGCCTCTTCTTCCTCTGGCGGATTCTCTGCAAGCGGCGTCAACACACTAATCGCCCACTACCTGAAATTGCTGTCGCTGCGGTTTCGCCGGCATCTAAAACTCGCCCTGAAAGGGCGAGATGACCTCACGCTAAAAATGTGTAAGCGAGACCTTGACGTAGATCACACTGCGCTGTGAAATCTCTGTTTCGCTAGAAATCGTCCAAGCGGAGATGTCAACAATGGCAAAGTCAGCGACCTCAGGGCTGCCCGTTGCGCCTAGCAATGCCCCTCTGAGGTTCAAGATCGCGCCGCATTTGGTCCAAGACCTTGGTCTTAATCTTTATACAAACTTGCCAAAGGTGTTGGTTGAGTTCGTTGCCAACTCTTATGACGCCGACTCAAAGTTCGTCGACATCGAAATGGATTTTGATGATATCGACGACCAGCGAAAGCGTTTGAAACTTGACTTCGAGAGAGAGACAAAACAGGCAAAGAGCAAGGGGCCAATAGACCCTGCAGCGATCACCCCTCTCGGCAAGCGCACGTTACCGCCATCTGTCACAATCAGAATAACCGACCACGGCTGCGGTATGTCGCGAGACGAATTAGACACACAGTTCTTGGTAGCTGGGCGTCGTCGG